>JAEEGL012410883.1_pt1 | contig 28787 bp, 44 predicted proteins | sample 9134231 | NCBI WGS metagenome assembly JAEEGL01 (sample SAMN16246548, study PRJNA631951) | gut metagenome | biome: gut microbiome; feature: rumen; material: fiber-attached | host: Bos | place: Iran: Karaj | collected 2018-10 | reverse complement strand
GTTCTTTTTATTTTACTTCTATAATAACTAATTTGTTATCTTTGTTAACTATAACTATATTCATATTTTCAGGATATTCCATATCTTTAGCATAACTTAATTTAACATCTACATTATATAATTCATCGTATGTTATACTATCAATAGTAGCTTTACTAACAACGGGTAATTCCTGATTTCGATTGCCATATAAATTATTTTTGATATGTTTGTATACTGTATCACTAGCCTTTGAAATGAAGTTATCTTTTATACTAGGATCTAAAAATTCTATACCACCAATATCCATATTTGTAAATTTGTTATCTAAAGTATAAAAATCTATAGCAAATAATAAAGCTATACTTTTAGCATATTCCTCTTCATTAATATCAGAACTAGTTAAATTAGCTTTCAAATCTTTGAATATAGATGCGTACAAATCACTATCCATATCATTTAAATAATAACCATAATCAACAATTTCATCAATAATCTTTGCTTCCTTAACATGTTCCTTAACGCTCAATGTTTTAACAACATATACACCAATACAACATACTAATATTAATAAAACTAAGCAAAATATAATTCTATCCATATTATTCTTAATAAATTTCATATTTTATCACCTATTTAATTATATCAAATAATAATATAGTTTAAAATAAAAAATTCTATATTAAATAGAATTTTATTTGAACGTTGCAGCATTTTTGCTTTCTTGTTTAGGCACATCTGTTCCAACCACACTAGCAGTAATAGGCGCGATAACTGTATCCATGTCAGGTTTAATAGAAACTAATGCTGCGAAAGTTTTAGATAAATGTTCATAGTCAGCATCTTTTTGTTTATAATATTCTAACATAGCAGCAAGTTTTTCACATTTAGCACTCAATTCTGCATTTTCAGCTTTTAATTGTTCATTTTCAGTACACACCATCTTATAAGATGTGTATAGTTTATTAACAGTCTGCTTATATTGTTCAGGAATGTTAACTTGAGTAGTCGGACCAGTCATATAATCACCTCTTTATAATAATACTCCTATTTTCATTATACTAAATATTGTAATAGATGCAATAGTTTTAAAGCACTTTGACATTTTTTTACAAAAAAAGATGCATTATTTAGCATCTTCCTCAACTAATTCGATAATAACCATTAAAGCATCGTCACCTTGACGTTCTGCAAGCTTTAATATTCTAGTGTATCCACCATTACGTTTTGCGTAACGAGGAGCTAAAACATCAAATACTTTCTTAACTGCTTCTGTGTCATTTTGTAAGAAAGCTAAAGCTTTTCTTCTAGCTACTAAAGAACCATCTTTACCATAAGAAATCATTTTATCAACGAACTTACGAGCTTCTTTAGCTCTTGTTTCAGTTGTAGTAATCTTTTCATTCATGATAATATCTTTAGTTAAATTTGCTAGCATGCTTCTTCTATGTTTATTAGTGCGACCTAATTTTCTCATAAAATTACCTCCTAGTCTTCGTCACGGAATCTAAGTCCCATGCCTTTAATCTTATCAATAACTTCTTTCAATGATTTCTTACCTAAATTACGTATTTTCATCATTTCAAGTTCTGATTTTTCAGTTAAATCTCCTAAAGTGTTAATATTTGCTCTTTTTAAGCAATTGAATGCTCTTACTGAGAAATCTAAATCTTCTATTGGAGTCTCTAATTTTTTAAGTTTGCTATCTTCTTGTTTAGCTGTCATTATACCCGTCATATCAGCTATTTCACTTAAATTAGTTAAAATATTAAAATGTTCAATTAATATTTTAGAACCCAAAGCAACAGCTTCTTCAGGTCTCAATGATCCGTTTGTGCTAACACTTAAAATTAATTTATCGTAATTTGCATCTTGACCAACACGAGCACTATCTACTTCGTATGAAATATTTTCAATAGGTGAATATAAAGCATCAATTGGAATATAACCGATACTATTATTTTCAACATATTTCTTATTATCACTACTTGGTACATATCCACGGCCATTTGCTACTAATAATTCCATATCAAGTTTACCACCTTTTGCCAAAGTAGCAATTACTTGATCTTTATTAATTATTTCAACATCTGGGTTTTCTTCGATATCACCAGCTGTAACAACACCTTCTTTAGAAGCATGTAAATGTAATACTACTTCTCCTTCAGTATTGTTTTTTAAAACTACAGATTTAAGATTTAAAACAATAGCTGTAACATCTTCTACAACACCATCAATAGTTTGGAATTCATGCATAACGCCGTCAATTTTAACAGCAACTATTGCAGTACCTGGCATACTAGATAACATTACTCTACGTAAAGCGTTACCTAATGTTAAACCAAATCCTCTTTCTAATGGTTCAAGTTCAAATTTTCCAAAATTATTATTTTCAACATATTCAGTTATTTTATATGTTGGTTTTTCAAAGTTTAGCATTTATATTCCTCCTTCTTTTATCCTCTTGGACGTTTAGGTGGACGGCATCCGTTGTGTGGAATAGGTGTTACGTTACTAATAGCTGTAATTTCTAATCCTGCAGTTTGTAAAGATCTTACTGCAGTTTCACTACCTGAACCTAATCCTTTTACATATACTTCCACTTTTTTCATTCCCATATCAACAGCTGCTTTACCTGCTGCTTCAGCACTCATACCAGCTGCGAATGGAGTAGATTTTTTACTTCCTTTGAAACCTAAAGTTCCAGCTGAAGCCCAACTAATTACATTTCCATCCAAATCGCTTATTGAAACGATTGTATTATTAAAAGTTGAATGAATATATGCCTTTCCTTCAGGAATATTCTTTTTTACTTTTCTTTTCCTTGCTTTATAAGCCATAATTTAACCTCCTTTTAAAATCTATTTTTTCTTATTATCAACTACTTTACCTTTACCCTTACGAGTACGAGCGTTGCGGTTTGTTCTTTGTCCTCTAACTGGTAAACCTTTTTTGTGACGAGTTCCTTGATAACTATTTATTTCCATTTTAGTTTTGATGTTCATGTTAACTTCACGACGAAGATCACCTTCTGTAGCGTATTTGTTAACTTCATCACGGATTTTAGCTAACTCATCAACTGTTAATTCTCCAGCTCTTTTGTTAATATCGACATTAGCATCCTTTAAAATTTGGTTTGATAGACTTCTACCAACTCCATAAATATAAGTTAATGCGATTTCTATTCTTTTATTATCTGGTATATCTACACCTTTTATACGTGCCATATAAACACCTCCTATTAACCTTGTCTTTGTTTATGTTTTGGGTTAGAGCATATTACATATACTTTTCCCTTACGTCTAATTATCTTACATTTGTCACACATTTTTTTGACTGATGGTTTTATTTTCATAATCTTCCTCCTACTATTTTCGGTAAGTTATACGCCCGCGTGTTAAATCATATGGTGAAAGTTCTACTACTACTGTATCACCTGTTAAAATGCGAATCTTATTCATTCGGATTTTACCAGAAACGCGAGCGATTACAGTATGTTTATTTTCTAATTCAACTTTATATTCATTACGAGGTAAAACTTCAATAACTTTACCTTCAACTTCTATAACATCATTGTTAGCCATTTCTTCACCTCTTATTTATTACCTATAATTTGTTTCAACATATCAAATGTTTCTTCTTTAGATAAGTTACCACTTATAGTTGATAACACACCTTTATCTTTAAAGAATTCAACTAAAGGATAAGTCTCTTTAACATAGGTATCATATCTTTTATCAAATGTTTCTTCATTATCATCTTTTCTTTTGATTAATTCTGAAGAGCATTCATTACATATACCTTCTTTTAAAGGTTTATTTTCTTCAATAAGATTATTATATACGGCGCCACAGTTAGGACAAACTAACCTGCCAATAATTCTCTTCTTAATTACATCTTTTGGTATATCAATAAATATCACATCACCAAGAGGGATATTTAATTCTTCAAGCATATCTAAATACTTTTCAGCTTGATTAACTGTTCGTGGAAAACCATCTAAGATATAACCACTATTTAAATTATCCAAAGTATCCTTAAGCAAATTTATAACAATTTCATCAGATACTAAAGAACCACTATCAATTAATCCTTTAATTAAAGATCCCATCTCATCATTTTTTTGTGATGCTGTTCTTAATAAATCTCCAGTAGAAATATGTGTAAGATTATATTCCGATGATAATAATTTTGATTGAGTTCCTTTCCCAGCAGCTGGGGGAGCAATTAAAATTATGTTCTTCATACTATCTTCTTCCTCTACGATAACTTCTACTTTGAAGATAACTTTCTAATTGCTTATATGTTTCCAAAGCAACACCTACGACAATTAATAATCCCGTACCACCAATTGTTACATTGCTTGGTAAACCTGAGAATGTTCCAAATAGAACTGGTATAGCAGCTAACACACTTAGGAAGAAAGCTCCTACTACTGTTATTCTACTTAAAACTTTATTGATATAATCAGTTGTTTCACCTGGTCTAACACCTGGTATAAATCCACCATTTTTAACTAAGTTTTCACTCATTTCACTTGGTTTAATTTGCATAAATGTATATACATAAGCAAAAACGAAAATCAAGATAATATATATTGTGAAACCTACTGGTGTATTCATTGCTATGTATTTATCAATAAAATTAGTAAATGCTTCTCTTTTAACAATATTAGCAACGAATGAAAGTATTGATGTTAAAGCTGATGCAAAGATAACTGGCATAACTCCAGCCGAATTTAGTTTGAATGGAATATAGTTTTGTCTTCCACCAAAACTTGTATTTGACTTGTTAGCGTATTGAACAGTTATTCTTCTTTCAGCACCTTCAACATATACAACTCCTAAAACAATCAATACATAGAAAACAACATATAGAATAAATAATATTAATCCCATTGTAGTTCCATCAACTAATTGCATAAAGGCTGTAGAAAACATTGTAGGTAATTCTGAAATAATACCAGCCATAATTATCAATGAAATTCCATTTCCAATACCTTTAGCCGTAATTTGATCACCTATCCATAATAATAGACAAGTACCAGCTGTTAAAACTAAAGCGAATTGTAAATAATCGATATTCAAAACTCCTTTACTTCCTAAGAAGCTAAATGAATATACATAACCTTGTAAAAACGCTAAAGCAATACCTGCAATTCTTGTAATTTTATTTAATTCGTTTCTTCCTGTTCCACCTTGTTTTCTTAATTCAGCTAAATAAGGAACAATGTCCATAGCTAAAATTTGAATAATGATAGAAGCAGAAATGTATGGCATAACACCTAACGCAAAAATAGAAAATTTTGCTAAGGCACCTCCACCCATAACGTTAATTAATTCTAGAAAACCTAATTTATTAACTCCCAAACTGTATTTATTAATACCTGGAACAATAATAGATTTACCTAATACAAATACTGCTAAGCAAGCCAAGGTGAATAATATTCTTTTTTGAATATCTCTATTTTTATGATTAAATATTTGCTTTATTGCTGCAAACATCTTACATCACCTCTATTTTTCCACCAAGGCTTTCAATTTTTTCTTTAGCACCAGCTGAGAAACTATGTGCTTTTACTGTTAATTTCTTTTCTAAAGTACCATTTCCTAATACTTTGATTCCATCTAATTGATTTTTAACTAATCCCATTTCTTTTAATAATTCTGGAGTAACAACAGCTCCATCTTCAAATCTATTTAAATCACTTAAATTAATTGTAGCATATTCAACTTTGAATCTTGCATTTGAGAAACCTCTTTTTGGTAATCTTCTGAATAATGGTAATTGTCCACCTTCAAAACCTGGTCTAACTCCTCCGCCTGATCTAGCGTTTTGTCCTTTATGACCTTTACCAGAAGTTTTTCCAAGTCCACTACTAGTTCCGCGTCCAACACGTTTTCTAACTGTAGTAGCTCCTTCATTAGGATGCATTGTATTTAACTTCATTATATAATCTCCTCTACTTTTTTACCACGTAAACGAGCAACTTCTTCTACTGTTCTTTGTGATCTTAAGGCATTTAATGTAGCATATGCCATATTAACTTTTGTATTTGATCCAAGTGATTTAGATAAGATGTTTTTAATACCAGCTAGTTCAACAACAGCTCTAACTGCTCCACCAGCTTTAACTCCTGTACCTTCGCATGCAGGTTTAAGCATAATTTTACTTGCACCTTCAACACCTGTAGCTTCATGTGGGATTGTTCCATCTACAACGGAAACTTTAACAACATTCTTAGTAGCAGCTGCAACAGCTTTTTTAATTGCATCTGGTACTTCGTTAGCTTTTCCAGTACCGATACCAACACGACCATTACGATCACCTACAGCAACAGTAGCTGAAAAACGGAAATGACGACCACCTTTAGTTACTTTCGTAACACGACCAATATTGATAATTTCTTCATCAAATTGTTTTGGGCGTGGTTCTCTTTTAGTTTTTTCCATAATTCCCTCCTTAAAATTCTAATCCATTTTCACGTGCAGCATTAGCTAAAGCTTCTACACGTCCATGATAAAGGTATCCACCTCTATCGAATGTTACTTTTGTTATTTTAGCTTTTTTAGCTCTTTTAGCTAATAATTCACCAACTTTAACAGCTGCTTCTACGTTTGAACCATTTTCTAATTTTAGTTCTTTATCAATTGAAGAAGCACTTACTAAAGTAACACCCTTAGTATCATCAATGATTTGAGCGAAAATGTTACTATTACTTCTGAAGATATTTAATCTTGGAGCTTCAGATGTACCAACTACTTTAGCTCTAATACGTTCATGTCTTGCAGTACGAGTAACATTTCTTGATTCTTTTTTAATCATTATAACGTCTCCTTTTTTCTTATATATTAAGCAGCTTTCTTACCAACTTTACGGATAATATATTCATCAGTATAACGAATACCTTTTCCTTTGTATGGTTCAGGTTGTCTAATTTTACGAACGTTTGCCGCAAATTCACCAACTAGTTGCTTATCAGCTCCTCTTACAAATAACTCAGTATTTGATGGAACTTCTAATTTAATTCCTTCTGGAACTTTTACTTCAACTGGATGAGAGAAACCTGCAGTTACAACTAAATCGTTACCCTTCATAGCAAAACGGTATCCGACACCAACTGCCTCTAATTTCTTTTCAAAGCCTTCACTTACACCAATAATCATATTTTTGATATTAGCGTTAGCAGTACCATGAAAGTTTTTATATTCATCATTTTCTCTTGTAATAACTACTTGATTATCTTTAACTTCTACAGTTACATGTTTATCTACTTCAGTAGAAAGTGTTCCTTTTGGTCCAGTTACAGTAACTTTATTTGCATCTACTGCAACAGTTACATTAGAAGGTAAAGTTAATACTCTATTTCCTATACGACTCATAGTTTCACCCTTTCTACCAGATATAAGCTAATACTTCTCCACCCAAGTTAGAAGCTTTAGCATTCTTTCCAGTCATAATTCCTTTTGATGTAGATATAATAGCAATACCTAATCCATTTAATACTCTTGGTATTTCTTCAGATTTAGCATAAACTCTTAATCCTGGCTTAGATATTCTCTTTAATCCTGTAATAACACGTTCTTTATTATCACCATATTTTAAAGCAATAGTAATGATATCTTGAACGTTATTCTTTTTAACTTTGTAATCGTTGATAAATCCTTCTTCTTTAAGTATTTTAGCAATTTCTAATTTAACTTTAGAAGATGGAACTTCAACTTCTTTATATCGCATAGTGTTTGCATTACGAATTCTTGTAAGCATGTCTGCGATTGGATCTGTTACCATATAATCCTCCTTTTCTTACCAACTTGATTTTTTGACACCTGGTATTTGTCCTTTATAAGCTAATTCTCTAAAACAAATTCTACAAATTCCGTATTTTTTAAGTACAGCATGTGGTCTACCACATAAATTACATCTTGTGTACTCACGAACTTTGTATTTTGGTTTACGACTAGCTTTAATAATCATACTTTTCTTAGCCATAAAATCCTCCTATTTTTTGAATGGCATTCCAAAGCCTTTTAACAAATCATAGGCTTCATCATTAGATTTAGCTGTTGTTACGAATACAATATCCATTCCTCTAACTTTTACGACATCATCGTAAACGATTTCTGGGAATATTAATTGTTCAGTTAAACCAACTGTATAGTTTCCACGACCATCGAAAGATTTATTAGATAATCCTCTAAAATCTCTTACACGAGGTAATGTAATACTAATTAATTTATCTAAGAAATTATACATATTTTCACCACGTAAAGTTACTTTACAACCGATAGCTTGACCTTCTCTGATTTTGAATCCAGCTATAGCTTTTTTAGCTTTAGTAGCAACTGGTTTTTGACCTGTAATAATCTCTAATTCATGCATAGCTACTTCTAACATTTTAGCATTGTGAGAAGCATCTCCTACACCAATATTAACAACGATTTTTTCTAATTTTGGAATTTCCATGACACTTTTATAATTATATTTTGCTTGTAGTTCTTTTTTAACTACATTATTATATTTTTCTTTTAGGCGGTTCATAATACCCTCCTTCCTTAATCAAGATTTTCATTAGATTTTTTAGCAAATCTAACCTTTTTTCCTGCTTTATTGGTAGTATGACCTATACGTGTAGGTTTTTTAGTTTTAGGATCTAACATCATAACATTTGAAGCATGAATACTAGCTTCTCTTTCAACGATTGAACCAGCTTGTTCACCGTTACCTTTAAGATGTTTTTTAACCATGTTAACACCTTCAACGACAACTTTGTTTTCTTCTCTTAAAACTTCTAAGATACTTCCTTCTTTACCTTTGTCTTTTCCGGCGATAACTACTACCTTATCTCCTTTTTTAAAATTCATAGTTTTCCTCCTATAACACTTCTTTAGCTAGTGATACAATTTTTAGAAAATCTTTATCACGTAATTCACGTGCTACTGGTCCAAAAACACGAGTTCCAACTGGAGTCTTATCATCTTTAATAATAACGCAAGCGTTGTCATCAAATTTAATATAAGAACCATCTTCACGTCTTAAACCAGCTTTACTTCTAACTACAACAGCTTTTACAACTTTACCTTTACCAACTGTTCCGTTAGGAGTAGCATTCTTTACAGTTCCAACAACTATATCACCAATTCCACCAGTCTTAACTTTGCTTCCACCTAATACTCTAATAACAGAGATTTCTCTTGCTCCAGAGTTGTCAGCAACTTTAAGACGACTTTCTTGTTGAATCATAATTAATCCTCCTTAAAGTTCACAATTATAGAATAATTGCTTTTTCTACCACTTCGACTAAACGATAACGTTTAGTTTTTGATAATGGTCTAGTTTCAGTGATTCTAACAATATCACCAACAACTGCTTCGTTTTTTTCATCATGTGCTGCATATTTTTTAGAATATTTAACACGTTTGCCATATTTAGCATCTTTTTTATAAGTTTCAACTAATACTGTGATAGTTTTATCACATGCATTACTTACAACTTTACCGATTAATTCACGTTTATTTTCCATAAATTACCTCCTAATTATTTAGTTCGCGTTCACGAATAATTGTTTTCATTCTAGCGACTAACTTTCTTAGTTCTTTAATTCTTGATGGTTTTTCAAGATTTCCTGTAGCTTGGCTAAAACGTAAATTAAATAATTCTTCTTTATATTCTGCTATTTTTTTGTTTAATTCTTCAGTAGACATTTTTCTTAATTCATTATTTTTCAACGTTTTCACCATCTTTCTTTACAAATTTACATCTGATAGGTAATTTGTGCATTGCAAGTCTTAAAGCTTCTCTTGCAGTAGCTTCATCAACTTCACCTATTTCAAACATAATTTTATTTTTCTTAACTACAGCAACCCATGCTTCTGGTTGACCTTTACCTTTACCCATACGAGTTTCTAGAGGTATTCTAGTTAATGATAAGTGTGGGAAAATATTAATCCAAACTTTTCCTCCACGTTTCATGTAACGAGTCATAGCAACACGTGCTGCTTCAATTTGTTGTTGAGTTATCCAAGCACCTTCTAATGCTTGTAAACCATATTCACCAAAGTGTAATTCTGTATTACCTTTAGCTAATCCATCGTAAGGTAATCTATGAGGACGACGGTATTTAGTTCTTTTTGGTATTACGGCCATCTTCATTACCTCCCTTATTTGTTTTGTTTCCTAAAATTTCACCTTTGTAAATCCATACTTTAACACCAATCTTACCATAAGTAGTATTAGCTTCTTTATGAGCATAGTCTACATCAGCTCTTAATGTATGTAATGGAATAGTTCCCTCTACATAATGTTCGCTTCTTGCCATATCAGCGCCACCTAAACGGCCTGATACTTCAGTTTTAATACCTTTAGCTCCAGCTTTCATAGTGTTTCTAATAGCTCTTTTTTGAGCAATTCTGAATGAAACACGATTTTCAATTTGATGAGCTATATTTTCTGCAACTAATGCAGCAACTAAGTCTGGTTGTTTAATTTCCATAATAGAAATTTGTACATCTTCACCAACTAGTTTTTTAATTTCATTTCTTAATTTTTCAATTTCTTCGCCACCATGGCCAATAACGACACCTGGTTTAGCAGTATTGATAATTACGTTGGTTGTTTTAGCATTTCTTTCAATTAGGATACTAGCAACTGATGCATCTTTTAATTTGTTAAATAAGAATTTACGAATTTTAGCATCATTTTGGATGTATTTAGCAAAGTTCTTATTATCTGCATACCAAGTTGATTCCCAAGTTTTGTTAATGCCTATACGAAGTCCAATTGGACTAACTTTTTGACCCACGTTATTCCCACCTTTCTTTACTTATTATCACTTACAACAATTGTAATGTGGCTTGTTCTCTTTTTAATTGGATCTACATGTCCACGAGAACCAAATTTCATTCTTTTCATAACTAAGCCTTCATCAATAAATGCTTGACTTACTTTTAAATCTTCTTTCTTTAATCCTAGATTATTTGTAGCATTAGCAGTAGCACTAGTTAATACTTTTCTAATTAATCTAGCAGCTTCTTTGTTAATATTAGCTAAAATAATGTCAGCTTCAACAACGCTTTTGCCACGAACTAAATCTATAACTAAACGAGCTTTACGAGGGGCTATTTTTACATTTTTAGCGATAGCTCTTGCTTCCATTTAAATTCTCCCTTCTTGGTTATTTTTGGTCTTTATTTTCACCATGTCCACCAAATTTACGTGTTAGTGAAAATTCGCCTAATTTATGTCCAACCATATCTTCTGTTACATATACTGGTATAAATTCTTTACCATTGTGAACAGCGAATGTGTGTCCAATAAATTCAGGATAAATTGTTGAACGGCGAGACCATGTTTTTATAACTTCTTTTTTACCGCTTTCGTTAACTGCAGCAACTTTTTTCATTAAACTTGCATCAACGAATGGGCCTTTCTTTAGACTTCTTGCCATCTAATCAATCCTTTCAATTATTTTTTACGACGACGAACTATAAGTTTATCGCTAGCTTTCTTAGTACTACGAGTTTTATATCCAAGAGCTGGTTTACCCCATGGAGTAACTGGCCCTTTACGTCCGATTGGTGCTCTACCTTCACCACCACCATGTGGGTGATCGTTAGGGTTCATAACAGAACCACGAACTGTTGGTCTAATACCCATATGTCTTTTTCTTCCTGCTTTACCTAAACTTACTAATTCATGATCTTCATTACCAACTTCACCGATAGTAGCACGGTTAGTTGCTAATACTTTTCTTACTTCACCAGATGTAAGTCTTAATAATGCATATTTTCCTTCAAATCCAAGTACTTGTACTGAACTACCAGCTGAACGAGCCATTTGGCCACCTTTGCCAGGTTGTAATTCAACATTGTGTACCATTGTTCCTTCTGGAATATTAGCAAGTGGTAAGTTATTACCAACTTTGATATCAGCATTTTCTCCTGATTCAATTTCCATACCAACTTGTAATCCTTTTGGAGCAATTATGTATCTTTTTTCACCATCAGCATAACTGATAAGTGCTATATTAGAAGTTCTGTTTGGATCGTATTCGATTGAAACTACAGTACCCTTAACACCATCTTTATTTCTTTTGAAATCGATGATACGGTATTTTCTTTTAGCTCCACCACCACGATGTCTAACAGTTATTCTACCTTGATTATTACGTCCACCTTTTTTATTTAAGGTAACTAGCAATGATTTTTCAGGAGTAGTAGATGTAATTTCGTCATTAACGATAGTTGACATACCACGAGTACCATTAGTCATTGCCTTATATGTCTTAACTGCCATATTTTCCTCCTTATTAGATTAGTTAAGTTCGATTGAACTTCCTTCTTTTAATGTAACAATAGCTTTTTTAACTTTGTTAGTATAACCTGTATATTTACCAACTCTTTTTTTCTTTGGTCTTACAGTTACTGTATTAACATTTAAAACTTTTACATTAAATTTCTTTTCAATTGCTTGTTTAATTTGAGTTTTGTTTGCTTTAACATCAACACTGAATGTAATAACATTGTTTTGAGCTAAGCCGGCTGACTTTTCAGTCATGATTGGTCCTTTTATAATGTCTAACATTATTTAAGCACCTCCTCTAATTTTTGTAATGCTTTTTCAGTAATTACCATTGTATCTGCATAAACAACATCATATGTATTAATTTCATCAACTGATAATAATAATACATTACTTAAGTTTCTTGAACTTAAGATTAAGTTATCTGTTAATTCATCAACAACGATTAATACTTTCTTAGTAGCATTTAAACTATTTAAGATAGCTTTCATATCTTTAGTCTTAGTTGATTCAACATTGATTGCATCAACAACTACTAAATTAGATTCTAAAGCTTTATAAGATAAAGCTGATTTTAAAGCTAATCTTCTTTCTTTTCTATTCATTTTGATAGCAAAACTTCTTGGATGTGGTCCAAATACGATACCACCTTTAATCCAGTGTGGTGCTCTTGTTGAACCTTGTCTAGCACGTCCTGTACCTTTTTGTCTCCAAGGTTTTCTACCTCCACCTGATACTTCACTTCTTGTTTTAGTATCAGCTGTTCCTTGACGATAATTGTTTCTAGCTAATCTTAAAGCATCATATAAAACAGCGTCATTTGGTTCAATTCCCCAAATTTCTTTGTTAACTTTAATTTCACTTACTTTTTCGCCTTTTGTATTAACAACTTGTAATTTTTCCATAAACTATGCCTCCTCGCTTTCAGCTTCGGCAGATTCGTTAACTTCAGTTGTTTCAGTTACTTCTTCAGCAACTTCTTCTGTAGCTTCTTCAGTTTCAGCAACTTCATTTTCTACAGCAGCTTCTTCAACTGTATAAGTTATTAACTCTTCAGCTTGATTTACTTTTCCATTCGCTTTAACAGCTGATTTAATAATTACTAAACTGTCTTTAGCACCTGGAACGTTACCTTTAACCAATAAGCAGTTGTTTTCTAAGTCTACAGCAACAATCTCTAAGTTTTGGATAGTTACAGTAAGTAGACCCATATGTCCTGGTAAGTTTTTACCTTTGAAAACACGCATTGGTCTCATTGTACCCATACTACCTGGTTTTCTGTGGTAGTGTGAGCCATGTCCCATAGGACCTCTTGATTGACCGTGTCTTTTAATAACACCTTGGAAACCTTTACCTTTAGTAGTTCCCGTTACATCAACAACTTCACCAGCTTCAAAAATACTTGCGTTAATTTCTTGACCTAATGAATAATTGTTAACATCTACACCTCTAATTTCTTTAAAGAAGCGCTTAGGTGTAGTGTTTGCTTTGCTAGTGTGACCAGCAGAAGCTTTAGTCGCTAACTTTTCACGCTTTGTATCAAATCCTAATTGGATTGCTTCATAACCATCAGTTTCTTTTGTCTTAATTTGTGTTACAACATTTGGTTCAACAGAAACGATTGTTACTGGAATCAATTTACCTGAATTTGTAAATACTTGCGTCATTCCAATTTTACGACCTAAGATTCCTTTCATATTTCTTTCCTCCTACATTTTAATTTCGATATCAACACCACTTGGAATATCTAAATGAGCTAATGCTTCAATAGTTTCCTTACTTGGATTTTTGATATCAATAAGTCTTTTGTGTGTTCTTTTCTCAAATTGTTCACGACTATCTTTGTATTTGTGAACAGCTCTAAGAATTGTAATTTTTTCGATTTCAGTTGGTAGTGGAATTGGTCCTGAAACTTCTCCACCAGTTCTTTTAACAGTATCAACTATTTTAGCGCATGCGTTATCTAGTGATTTGTGTTCAAAAGCTTTCAATCTGATACGAACTTTTTCTTTAGACATTTTAATATCCTCCCTTCGCCTATATCTTGTATAGACTTGCTCCGAGCAAATAACCCGATAGGCTAGATTTTATTTCTCAACTTAACCTGGCGTATCGACAACCTTGCACATCCTCGCAATGTCACACATTCAAAATTATACACGAAAATTATATGAAATGCAAGTATTTTTTAGAATTTTTAGTAAAAAAAAGACGATTAAAAATCGCCTTTTATTTCATCATCAAATAAAATATTGAACCTCACGTTATTAATACCCATATCAAAATATTGATCATATGGTTTTAAATCACGCAACTTATAATTATAGATATGCATTAAATCATTTTTCACAACAATCGGATATTTATTATTAAATCTATCTTTCAAATACGAATGATCTACGTGATATGTTTTATTTATATTATATTTTGATATCATTGCTTCTTCTCTACCATAAACAATAACTTCCAAATTAGGATGTTTATGATATCTTTCATGATAAGCTTTTATAATATTTTCAATTTGTGTATTAGTCAATTCATAAGATAGAGTTACTAATTTAACACCCATACTATGTAAGAATGCCACAGCATATGAGTTAACGACATTCAAAGAGAAATCTGTATATACATTCTTATATCTATATATACTGCCTAACTCACCAACCATTAATAATTGATTATAATCTTTATACTCATTAATGACACGATCTAATTTTAAAATTTTTCTATCATCATCAATAAAATTTTCAGATAAATAAATATATTTATACTTATTTTTATCAATTTTGTTATATTGCTTAATATCACTTATAAAAATATTATAATTATTTTCCCTTTCAAAATCAGGAACATCTATTTTATATTTACCTTTAACATATTCATAATGATATATTCTTTTATCATCTAATAATTCTAAAGCTCTTCTTCTTACATCATTTAATTCACCAATCGGTATAAATATATCATCATCGCCACGCACATCTAAAGTGATAAACTCATAAATAGTATTGCCTGTTTTACATATTTGTTCCTTAATACGATTAAAGTCTGTAGGATTATTTTTAGCTTTGTCAACAATACAGCCTTCAACAATTACCTCATTTGCCGTATCCGTAATATATAATTTAATTGGTTTATCCTTATATACTTCAATGTAGCCGCTTACAGGTATTTTTTTACATCCAATAGATGCATCGATTTCTTTATTTAATATATAGTCAGTCGTCTTTAAGACTCTGTCGCCTGTGATACTTCCTTTATAATAAATTGAAACAACATCATTTTTATGAGCAGACGTCACTTTATTTCTACTAATATATAGGTTTGTAACTATGAAACCATCATCACCTATTCTAATACCATCATTAATATTTAAATCATCATTAAGCTTGATGGATATATAGTTATTTTTAAAACTTAATACTTTACCTATTTCCACACCTTGATGATTAGGTCTATATGAATTAATAATATCATCATTTGTAGCGTTGTTAAGAAAACCTTTCGTAAAACCTCTGTTGAATATTTTCTTTAATTTGTATAAATCATTATCACTAATCATAACTTTTTTATTTTCTAAATAAGAATCGATAGCTTTACGATATATACTAGTAACTAAATAAACATATTCCTTACTCTTCATGCGTCCTTCGATTTTGAAGCTATTAACACCAATATCAATCAAATCGCCAATAGTTTCTAAACTAGATAAATCTTTGGCACTTAATATATATTCATCTGTATTCATTTTTTTATTATTAGCTATTAAATCATACTTTTGTCTACAGCTTCCAGCACATGAGCCTCTATTACCACTTCTGTTACCAATCAAACTGCTCATTAAACATTGACCAGAATAACTTATACATAAAGCCCCTTGAACAAATACTTCCAATTCAATATTGGTATCATTTTTAATTTTTCTAATAGTATCTATAGAAGTTTCACGCGCCAAAACAGCTCTTTTAAGGCCCAATTGTTCAACTAATTTAATGCCTTCTAAATTATGGATATGCATCTGTGTCGAAGCATGCAATTCTAATTTAGGATATAACTTCCTAATTAAATCCATCATACCAATATCTTGAATTATTAAGGCATCAACATCATTCTTATATAGAAAATCGACATAATTTAAAAAAGTAGATACTTCTCTCTCATAAATAATTGTATTGACTGTAACATATACTTTTACACCATATAAATGTGCATATTTAATAGCTTCTATCAATTCTTCATCGGTAAAATTATTTGAAAAAGCCCTAGCTCCAAATAATTTGCCACCTAAATATACCGCATCACAACCAGCACTAATAGCAGCTTTTAAGCATTCGAAATCTCCTGCAGGAGATAACAATTCAGGTTTCATAATAACACCTCTTCACTAATTATAACATAAAAAAACCATTTACTATTTTGTAAATGGAATTAAAGCTATAAAACGTGCTTTCTTAACTTCGTTAGCAATATGTCTTTGATGTTTAGCACATGCACCAGTGATTCTTCTTGGTAAAATTTTACCTTTATCACCGCTTATATATCTTTTAATAGTTTCAACGTCTTTATAATCAACGTCTTTACCTGCACACATTTGGCAAACTTTCTTCTTCTTGCGATAGAATTCAGCCATTTAAATCCCTCCTAATCTAAAAAGTTATCGTCAATTGATACACTATCACCGAAATCAGCAAAAGGATCACTATCAACATTTACATCATTAGATGGTTCTTGGAAATCATATGGCGTTGTATTGTCATCTCCATTAGCTCTAGCTTGTGATTGAGCTTTTGATTCTAAGAATCTAACACTATCAGATACAACATCTGTAGTATATCTTTTATTTCCATCTTTATCTGTAAAATTACCAGTTTGAATTCTTCCTTCAATAGATACTAAACTACCTTTATTTAGATATTGGCAAACTGTTTCAGCTTGTTTTCTCCATGTAACAACATTGATAAAATCTGTAATTTTTTCTCCTGTGTTACTATTAACTCCTCTATCTACAGCAACCGAAAAACGAGTATAAGGTACGTTAGCATTTGTATATCTTAATTCTGGTTTAGCAGTCAATCTTCCGACTAATAATACTTTATTCATAAATTACCTCTTTCTTAATCTTCAATTCTTGTAATTAAAGAACGAACGATATCAGATGTATTTTTTGATTGTCTATCGAATTCACTTACAGCTTTATCATCTTTAGCTTCTAAGTTAACTACATAGTAGAAACCAGATTTAAAATCATTAATTTCATAAGCTAATTCTCTTTGACCCATATCTTTTTCGTCTGTTATAGTAGCACCATTATCTGTTAAGATTTTTTCAAATCTTTCAACTACTGATTTTTTTTCATCATCAGATAAAGTTGGTCTAGCTATAAACATAATTTCATATTTACGCATTTTCACACCTCCTTATGGTCTTTGGCCTTTACAGGCAAGGAGTAAATTTCTTACTCGCCATAAATTATAACAAAAATATTTACGTTTGTAAATATCTTTTTAATTATATGATTAAATATTATTTTTATTAAAGAAAAAAGGTAATTGCTTACCCTATACATTAAATCTAAAATAGCAAATATCGCCATCTTGCATAATATATTCTTTACCCTCAACTCTGACTTTACCAGCTTCTTTAACCAATTTTTCATCACCATATTTTTGTAAATCATCAAAACTAGTAACTTCAGCTCGTATAAAACCTTTTTCAAAATCAGTGTGAATAATACCAGCACATTGTGGAGCTTTCATACCATCAACAAATGTCCAAGCTCTAACCTCATCTGTTCCAGTTGTAAAGAATGTCTTAAGTCCTAATAAAGAATAGGTTGCTTTAATCAATTGATCCAAGCCGCTTTCTTTAATACCAATATCATTTAAAAAATTAATCTTTTCTTCATCTTCCAAATCACTTAATTCTTCTTCAATCTTAGCGCACACTCTAATAACTTTAGCATTTTCTTTAGAGGCATACTCTAGAACCTTATCAACATTTGGAATATGCTCATTCAACAAATCATCTTCACTAACATTAGCCATATATATAATAGGTTTAGCTGTTAAGAAGTTAAAAGGTTTAATTATTTTTAATTCATCCTCTGTAAATTCCATACCTCTAATAGCAATATTATTAGTCAAAGCATCTTTGATCCTATTTAATATTTCTACTTCTTTTAAACCATCTTTATCTTTTGACATAACAGCTTTCTTTTCAACTCTTGCAAGTCTATTTTCAACAACCTCTAAATCAGCTAAAACTAATTCAATATTGATAATTTCAATATCTCTAATTGGATCAACTGTATTTTCAACATGAATAATATTCTTGTCTTCAAAGCATCTAACAACTTCTACAATAGCATCTGTTTCTCTAATATGTGATAAAAACTTATTACCTAAACCTTCGCCTTTAGATGCACCACTTACAAGTCCAGCTATATCAGTAAATTCAAATGTTGTGGGAACTAAGCTCTTTGGTTTATACATATCATTTAAAAAATCTAATCTTTTGTCAGGAACTGTAACAACACCAACATTTGGTTCAATAGTTGCAAAAGGATAATTTGCAGCTAAAATATGCTTCTTTGTTATAGCATTAAATAAAGTACTCTTACCTACATTAGGAAGACCTACAATACCAGCAGTTAAAGCCATATAAACACCTCTTTTAAAACATTAATAGTATATCATTATATTTAAATTAAAACAATCAAAAAAAGAGAAAAATCTCTTTTATCTTGTGAAATGAAATATTAAAAAAGCTATTCCAAATATAATTATTAAACATAATATAGCAATTAATACTCTAGTTAAAGTACTGCTCTCATCATCATTTTTATCCTCAAAATCATTATTTTTAAATCCCATACTAGCTGTATAAAATGAAGTATCAATATCCTTTTTAACTGGTTCCTCTTCTACTTGTTTTTCTATCTTATCATGCATTGTAGGATCATATATTGATTTTAAGTCATCCAATAAATTACTTGTATAACCTTTACTATTATTACTAATAGCTTCAATCATATCTTTCAAATCTTCTTCTTTAACATTTTCAGGAGCATTTATTTCATCATTTAAATTGATATTTTTAAGAATGTTATACTGTGTATCCATCATTCTGTTATCGGGTGTACGATTATCTTTAGCTTTATTTAAAACATCCTTAATATCATAACTTTTTTCATCCGTATCAACAATTTCATCATCGTATACATTATTAACTAAAGGTTCTGTTTTCTCCTTAATAACATTATTATTTTTATTAAGTAAATCCTTAATCATATCTAAATCTATTTTTTCATTTTTTTCAATTACCGATATACCTTCAACATTAGAATATTCAGCTTCATCATATATAGTACGATATAATTGCTGATTCTTAGCAGTTCTAGCTTTAGTATTATCTGTTTCAAAATATTTATCCATTCTACTTTTCATGCAAACACCGTACCTTTCTTTATACATCATAACACATTTTATATATTTTTTAAATATGTACTTGCTTTTTTTTGACATTTTATTTATAATTTGAAAGGAGGAAGATAAAAATGAAAGCAAGAATATTTGAAGAAAAATGTATCGGATGCGGCCAATGTGAAGCCGTATGTAATAAAGTTTTTAATATTGGTGATGAAGGATATGCTGAAGTAGTATGTGAAGAAATTCCTAAAGAATTAGTAGACGATGCTACAATGGCTGCTGAAGGATGCCCAACAGGTGCTATCGAAATTAAAGAAAACTTTGAATGCAATTGTAATGAAAAATGTGATAAAACAACTGAATGCAATTGTGATGAAAAATGCACTTGTGATAAAACAACTGAATGCAATTGTGAAAAAAACGCTGAATAGCGTTTTTTATTTTAATGCATATAATTTTTTAACTTCTTTAATGTTTAATTTTCTATATTCTCCTGGTTTTAAACCGGTTAAATCTAAGAAAGCAATTTTTTCTCTTTTTAACTTTAAAACTTCATATCCTATTGTTTCAAACATCTTTTTAACTTGATGATTTTTACCTTCATGTATTGTTATTTGTACAATTGAACAATTATTAACCTTATCAATCTTTTTAACTTTAACTTTGCTCTTAGCTGTTTTATGTCCGTCAATTAAAACACCAAATTCTAATTTTTTAATTTCGGAAGCATTCATAATACCATTTATCTTAGCTATGTATACCTTATCAATTTCATTTTTAGGATGAATTAATAGATTGGTCAATTCACCATCATTAGTAAGTAATAATAATCCTGTCGTATCATAATCTAATCTACCAATTGGATATAATCTTTTATCCGTTTCAATTAAATCCATAACTGTTTTTCTATCCTTTTCATCACTAGTTGTCGTCACAACACCTCTTGGTTTATATAACAATATATATTCTTTATTCTCTTTACTTAAAGTTTTACCCTCAATTGTTATTTTATTGCTGTCATCTACTTTAGTTCCTAATACTGTTACTACTTTACCATCAACCATTACTTTACCTTGTACGATTAATTCTTCTGCTTTTCTTCTTGAACAATATCCTGATAGAGCTATAAATTTTTGGAGTCTTTCCATATAAATCACCGAATTAATTATATATTCTTTTTATTATAAAAGCAACTACATAATCATTTTTACAAATAATATGCTCATAACAATACTAACTAAATCAGCTAATAAACCAACCCATAACGCATATTTTATTTTCTTAATACCAATACTTCCAAAATATAACGTCAATATATAAAAAGTAGTATCGGTACTACCTTGAATAAAAGATACCATATATCCCAGAACACTATCTGGTCCATATAATTTGTAAATATTAGTTAAAACTGCTAAAGACGAAGTCCCTGATATAGGTCGCGTAATAATCATAGGTATAATTTGATATGGTATAAATGTAATGAAACGCAGTATATCAAGAACACCACTTTTAACAAATATATTAACCCCCAACACCATAGCTAATAAGCAAGGAAATAAATTTATTGTCATCGAAAAACTTTCTTTAGCACCCTCTATAAAAACATCGTACACATTAACTTTCTTATACATACCATATATAAGGATAAGCAATACTAAAATAGGAATTACATATTCTGATATCACTTATACCACCTATAAAATAATCTATCAAATAATAATGCTATAATTGTGTTTAAAATAGTGATGACAATACAAGGTAAGACAATACTTGTCGGATCAATACTACCATACATCATTCTTAAAGATATAACAGTTGTTGGTATTAATGTAACACCACTTGTATTCAAAACTAGAAACGTAATCATCGGTCTACTTGCTGTATCACTTTTATTAAGTTCTTGCAAAGATTGCATTGCTTTCAATCCAAAAGGCGTAGCGGCATTACCTAAGCCAAACATGTTAGCTAAAATATTTGAACTTATATAACTAAGAGAAGAATGATTTTTAGGAATATCCGGAAAAAGATATTTTAAAACTGTGGATAACTTGGTAGACAATTTGGTCAATAAACCAGATTCCTCAGCTATTTTAGAAATTCCTAACCACAAGGCCATAACAGGAAATATCTTCATTACCATCTCTAAAGCTGCTTGGCCACTTTCTAGTATTTCTTTATTTATACTTAATGTCTTCCCTGTTAATAAACAAAAAATCAAACCAATAAATATTAAATAAAACCAAACTTTATTTACCATTTCTTAACCACACTTTAAATCTTTCCCATTTACTTAAATTACTTATCCTAACATAAACAGGTTCACTGTGTACCTTTTTATTATTTATAATAACCTCAATATCACCTACACATTCACCATCTTTTATTTCATATTTTTTATACAAGTTAAAATGTAAGACGACCTTGTTTTTACCATTAGGTAAGGTATAGTTTAAATCATTTACAATATATAATTTATTAGGATAATAGAAATTTTCATTTAAAACATTAATATTTCCTTTTTTTAATATATTATAATTTTTATAATTGTTAAAAGCTTCTTCAAATAACCTAGTATGATCTTCAAAATCATTACCATCATTCAATGTAACAGCAACCAAATTAATATTATCTTTGTTAGCTGTTGTCACCAACGTACGTTTAGCTATTTCCGTATATCCTGTTTTACCACCAGTTATATAAGATTTAGCATGCAATAATTTATTTTTATTTATCCAAATATAAGTATTCATATTTGTCTTCAATTTATACTCTTTAGTTGATACAATTTTCCTATATATATCATTTTTCATAGCATAACTTGTTAAAAGTGCCATATCATATGCTGTGGATAAATTACCACCGCTGACTTCTAAACCATGGGGATTATTAAATATCGTATTATGCATTCCAATTTCCTTAGCTTTAGCATTCATAAGTTCAACAAATTTATTAATATCTTTAGATACATACTTAGCTATAGCTAGTGCTGCATCATTACCGCTTCGTAGCATTAGACCATATAATAAATCTCCTAATGTTAACTGCTCACCTGTTTTAATATAAATTCCCGAACCATAAGCCTCATTTATCTCATCGCCAACTGTGACTATGTCTTCAATACTACTATTTTCAATAGCTACAATAGCTGTCATGATTTTTGATATTGACGCTACACTTCTTATTTTATGCATATTATTTTCATAAATAATTGTGTTATTGCTCATATCCATCAATACAGTACTTGTAGCATATGAACTATATGCTTTAACATTAATAGGAAATAGCAATAAAAATAATAATAGTTTTCTCATACCTTCACCAATTAATTCTATTAAATAAAAAAAGAAATAATGACACATTATTTCTTATACTTCTTTATTTTATTTTCAGCTTTATTTAGCTTTTTATGAACACTTTTTAACTCCCTTTTCGTATTTTTTAATTCCCTACGAGTTCGTATCAATTCATTTTTTATATTAGCTATGGCAGCCTTTAAATTAGGGAAAGCATCTACTAAACGTTTTGTGAAAGGTGATTTACTTGATAATACAGCCCTAATTTTTTTAGTTATTTCCTCGGTGTTGTCCTTGTTCTTAAATTGCATAGTTGTTTTCTTAAAACTATCTATTACCTTAACAGAAACAAATATATCCACAACAAATATAGTAACCATTATAATGGCTAAAACATTAATAACATCAATATTCATAAGTGATAGCCATTTATTCAAAAAAGGATTAATTAAGTATATAGCCACACATCCTAACAAGCCAAAAGGTATCATTGTTTCCAAGCATATTCTACCATTAATATTGTATTTATACTTTGTATAATCCCACCAACGAGCATTAAATAATTTTTCCATTATATAACTTGTGAAATATTCCAATATAGCGCATTCAAACATCCCCATTGCAAATAAAGTTACCGGATGTTCAAAATACTTAGTTAAGGTTAATGTCATAATTATACCGCCAACACCATATATTGGACAGTATGGTCCAATTAAAAAACCTCTATTTACAAATTTCTTTTGATTAATTACTACACCAATTACCTCAATAGACCATCCTATAAAAGAATAACCTATAAAAAATAAAAACCATTCACTTAATGTCATAAAATTACCTCACTTTGTGATTATATCATATCCAACACTAAATATCAAACTTTTAGCACTCTCGATTGACAAGTGCTAAAAAGAGTGCTATACTTGGTACGTTAGTATTAAATACTAACTAATTAAACAATATTTATAAGGAGGGATGTTTATGAATAATCCATATGAAGAAAATTTGGAAAACGTTTTAGAGAAATATGGCCGTGATATAACAGAAGCAGTTAAAAACAATAAAGTAGATCCTGTTATTGGACGTGATGATGAAATTAGAAATATCACACGTGTTTTATCTAGGAAAAGCAAAAACAACCCTGTTTTAATAGGTGAACCTGGCGTAGGTAAAACAGCCATCGTAGAAGGTTTGGCCCAACGTATCGTTAAAGGCGATGTTCCTGATAGTTTAAAGAACAAAAAAATATGGGAACTAGATATGGGTTCATTAATAGCTGGTGCTAAATATCGTGGTGAATTTGAGGAAAGATTAAAAGCTGTCTTAAAAGAAATAAAAGAATCCAATGGTGATATCATCATGTTTATTGATGAAATACATATGATTGTTGGTGCAGGCGCTTTGGAAGGCGCTATGGATGCTGGTAACATGTTAAAACCAATGCTAGCTAGAGGTGAAATTCACTTAATCGGTGCAACAACATTAAATGAATATCGTAAATATATAGAAAAAGATGGAGCCTTGGAAAGAAGATTTCAAAAAATTTTAGTTAAAGCACCATCTGTAACCGATACCATAACAATTCTTCGTGGTTTGAAACCAAAACTAGAATTATTCCATGGCGTTTCTATTAAAGATAAAGCTTTAGTTGCTGCAGCCACTTTATCCGATAGATATATTACCGATAGATTCTTACCCGATAAAGCCATCGACTTAATTGATGAAGCATGTGCTACCATTAAAGTACAAATGCAATCAGTACCTACAGAACTCGATACTTTAACACGCAGTATTATGCGTTTAGAAATCGAAAAAGAAGCTTTGAAAAAAGAAAAAGACGACATTTCTAAAAATAGAAAAGAAGAAATCGATAAAAACATATCCGAATTAAAAGAAAAAGAAGCTACCTTAAGAAAAAATTGGGAAGAAGAAAAAACTATCAATGATAAAATAAAAGCTAAAAAAGAAGAAATTGATAGTAAAAATCATGAATTAGAAATAGCTGAAAATAACTATAATCTAGAAAAAGCAGCTCGTTTAAGACATGGTGATATCCCACAACTTGAAAAAGAATTACAAGAATTAAATGAAAAAAATAAATCTGAAATATTGAGTGATACAGTTGATGAAAATGATATTGCTTCTATTATATCTAAATGGACTAATATACCTATTAGTAAATTAGTAGGTAGTGAAAAAGATAAATTATTACATCTAGAAGATAATTTAAAAATAAGAGTTAAGGGTCAAGATGAAGCTTTAAAACTTATTAGTGAAGCTATTATGCGAGCAAGAGCAGGTATTAAAGACCCTAATAGACCAATTGGTTCATTTATCTTTTTAGGTCCTACTGGTGTAGGTAAAACAGAAGTAGCTAAATCATTAGCCTATGAACTATTTGATGATGAAAGACATATGATTCGTATTGATATGAGTGAATATATGGAAGCACACTCTGTATCTAGATTAGTTGGAGCTCCTCCAGGATATGTAGGATATGATGAGGGCGGACAATTAACAGAAGCAGTTAGAAGAAATCCATATAGCATTGTTCTATTTGATGAAATAGAAAAAGCTCATAAAGACGTCTTTAATATCTTATTACAAATACTTGATGATGGCAGAATCACTGATTCACAAGGTAGAACAGTTGATTTTAAAAATACTATTATCATTATGACATCTAATTTAGGTAGTGAATATATTTTAGATAATAATATAAATAAAAACGAATTAATAAATAATGAATTACATAAAACATTTAAACCTGAATTTATTAATCGTATTGATGAAATAATTATCTTTAATTCTTTAAATAAAGATGTTGTATATCAAATTCTTGATAAAATTATTAATGATATTGAAAAACGTTTATCCGATCAAAGAATTAAAATTACACTAACCGATAAAGCTAAAAAATTTATTATTGATGAATCATACGATGAAGAATTTGGCGCAAGACCAATTAAGAGATATGTATCTAGAAATCTAGAAACATTGTTAGCCCAAAAAATTATCAATGATGAAGTTAAATTTAATTCAATAGTAGAATTTGATGCTGATGATAAATTATTTATATCTAATATTAAAACATGTACTAAATAAGTACATGTTTTTCTATAAATAATTTTTGATTACATTACCAATTCTTACTATTTCATCAATAATTTCTTGATGATGATTATTAACATATTCTATATCATTAGCTTTTGCTTTTTCTTCTTGATTAATCACCATTTCTTTTAACTTAGTTAAACCTAAATATATAGAATTCATTCGCACAGCATAAATCTCATACCAATAATATCTAATTTGATCTTCTGCTTTCCATTTTTCTATCTTATCTAACGATTGAGGTAAATCATCCAAAAATAGTTTTAAAGTTTCATTGTAGTTTTCAATAGTATGTAGTATTTTTAACCCACTATCAATATCAAAACCATTCTTTCTCAAATACTCTATATTACCTTTATTACTTAATTCATCTTCAAATATATCATTTAATTTATCTTGTATCTGTAATTTATTAAATGGCTTAGCAATATAACCAGCAAATCCCATATCACTATACCTATCTTCCGCTCCATCTACTACATCAGCAGTAACAGCTAAAACAGGTATTTTAAAATCAGGTATTTTATTTAATTCTTTAAAAGCTGTTTCTCCATCCATATTAGGCATCATAATATCCATTAATATCAAATCATACTCATTACCTAGTTTTATCTTATCTAAACATTGTAATCCATCATAGCATTCATCAATATCAAAACTAAAATCTTGCAACGCTTTTCTCGCAACTTTAATATTCATCCTATTGTCGTCAACTATTAAAACTTTCTTATGCGATTTTATTTTAACATTTTCTAAAGTTGGTCTTTCTATCTTAATTTCTTTCATAACAGTTTTATCTAATAACGCATCTTCTATATTTTCATTAGGATTGCTTAATTCCCTAATAGTTTGCCTTAATGTAACTGTAAAGATAGAGCCTTTACCAACCTCACTTTTTACTTCTATTTCACCACCCATCATATCAAGTAAGCTTTTAGTTATATATAACCCTAAACCCGTACCTGATACTGTTGAATTAATAGGAGCATCTAACCTTTCAAATTTAGTAAACAATTTAGAAATATCCTCATCTTTTATGCCTTTTCCTGTGTCTTTTATAGATATAGTTAAATCAGAATCCGTCATATTATTAGCTGCCATAACAGATAATTCAATACTGCCTTCATCAGTATACTTTATAGCATTTGATATTATATTATTAATAATCTGTTTGATATGCACTTTATCGCCATATAATTCATATGGTACATTACTAGCTATATTTAATTTAAATTCAATTGGTCTTTCGCCGATTGTTGCTATAGCAGCTTTAGCTAGTGAATCGATTTCTTTTCTTAAATCATAATTAGTTTCCGTGATTCTTATCTCATTAGCGTCAAGCTTATTTATATCCAAAATATTACCCACGATATCTACTAATACTTTAGAAGCTTCTATAATATAATCTGCATCTTCCACTATTTCTTGCGGCAATACGTCTCTATGTTCTTGGATATCCTCAGAAAAACCTACAATAGCATTTAATGGTGTCCTTATTTCATGTGACATACTTGCCAAAAAGTCTTCTTTAGCTCTATTACTTTTTTCTGTTTGGGCCATAGCCAAATTAAGCTGATTTAACATCTTTAAATCCGGATTTTCTATAGTGAAATAAATAAGAGTTAACATAATTGAATGCGCTGTAGTCAGTATTAATATACTTCTATCAACAAATTGTGTTAAACCGCCAGCACTTGCTACTACAACTGCTCCAACTAATAATAAATAAATTCTTGCATTAATTTCTTTTCTGGCTTTATTTTTAAATGTCGAATAAATACATCTACCAATCCAAATTGGAAATAGCAGCCCAAAACTATAGAATATTGCGGTTGTACAAGTACCATATGTATAAAATTTAGGTGCTTCACTAACATATTGTAATGGAACAATATATGTTATTCCTACGACCACTAGTACAATAGGTAAGAATACCAACATAACTTTATTAAAATAAGATTTCATGGCATATTCGTTATTACCATAATTTCCATTTGTTAAAACAAATATATATCCAGTTAATAACCAGTTAAATATTGGAATATATGCTATATAACTTTTTAGTATAAACATTCCAACAAATGTATCTTGAATTTTCAAAAATGCCATTACTAAGTAACAGCCTAATTCTAACAATAACCCCACTACATTTACTAGCATCATTGATATTACTATTTTATTTTCAAATAAATTTATTCTTTTCTTAGAGTAGTATATGCCTAAAAAGATTGACATAAAAATTAATGCAGTTAAAGGAAATCCTATATATATCAAAGCACACACCCCAATTCTATTTCAATTATACATTTTTTCATTAAAAAAGACAATATTATTAAAAATATTGTCTTATCTTCTTGTAGTTATATTTGAATGTAATAAGTCATTTTGCTCTTTGCTTTCTTCTGATACTATCGAAATCGGTTCAAGATTTCCTTGTTCATTAAATCTTAAATATCCATCAGTTTCAAATCTTAAGATTGCATAATCTCTTTTGCCACTTATTGGACTTGTTGAGAATGAATCTCTAATCTTATAAGCATAAGGAATAGCATTTGGATTAGTTGCATCTTTCTTTAATGTTGTATCAATAACTTTTAATACATCACCAGCCATTGTTTTAGCTTTATCATTAAGTATTACATGTACTACTGGTACTTTCTTACCATCAACTGTTAAT
>JAEEGL012664433.1_pt1 | contig 28788 bp, 26 predicted proteins | sample 9134231 | NCBI WGS metagenome assembly JAEEGL01 (sample SAMN16246548, study PRJNA631951) | gut metagenome | biome: gut microbiome; feature: rumen; material: fiber-attached | host: Bos | place: Iran: Karaj | collected 2018-10 | reverse complement strand
TGCGAGCATACGGGGCAGACCCCCTTCCATACCGTTCTGATCCACGGCCTGGTGCGGGACGACAAGGGGCGCAAGATGTCCAAGTCCCTGGGCAACGGCATCGCCCCTCTGGAGATGGTGGAGCAGTACGGGGCCGACGCCCTGCGCATGAACATGATCACCGGGAACAGCCCCGGCAACGATATGCGCTTCTTCACGGAGCGCTGCGAGGCCATGCGCAACTTCGCCAACAAGCTCTGGAACGCGTCCCGCTTCGTGATGATGAACCTGCAGGTGGAGGACAATGCCCTGCCCAAAGAGCTGCGGCTGGAGGACAAGTGGATCCTTACCAAACTGACGCGCCTTATCCGGGAAGCCACGGAGAACATGGAGAAATACGAGCTGGGCGTGGCCGTGGCGAAGATCTATGATTTCATATGGGACAGCTACTGCGACTGGTATATAGAGCTGACAAAGTCCCGCCTGCAGAGCGGGGACGCGGAAAGCAGCGAGAGCGCCCAGCGGGTGCTCCTCTGGGTGCTGACAGAGGTGCTGAAGCTGCTGCATCCCTTTATGCCCTTTATCACCGAAGAGATCTGGCAGGCACTGCCCCACGAGGGGGACGCGCTGATCGTGGCTCCTTGGCCCAAAGCGGACGCCTCCCTGGAGTTTCCCGGCGAGGAAGCGGAGATGGAACGGGTCATGACGGCCATCAAGGCCGTACGCGCTCTCCGGGCGGAAAAGAACGTGCCCCCCTCCAAGAAGACCAGCATGACCGTGGAGACCGCCCATCCCGACAGCTATCGGGACGGGGAAGCCTTCCTGAAGCGCCTGGCCTCCGCAGGTGAGGTGCACATCACCACCCAACCGGTTGCAGACGCCGGCGGCTGCGCCGTGGCCATCACGGAGGACGCCCGGGTCTATCTGCCCCTGGCGGAGCTGGTGGACGTGGAAAAGGAACTGCAGCGCATTGCCAAGGAACTGAAGAAGGTGGAGGGACAAGCTGCGGGCCTGAAGACGAAGCTCAGCAATGAAGCATTTCTTGCCAAGGCGCCTGAGCAGGTGGTTGCCGCGGAAAGGGAGAAGGCGAAAAAGCTGGAAGCCCTGTTGGAAAACCTGCGGGAAAGCGAAGAAAAGCTCCGTGCCCTCCGCTGAATCGACGAATTTCGTCGGCGGAATAACCTATAATGGCCCTGTGACGACCGGTCACAGGGCCGTTTCTTTGCTCTCCCGGCCGGAAATCGAGAAATTCCTTCGGAGGCGAAACATGAAGATCACCGGTTCCTGTCAGGGAGGCGTCCTGGTCCTCCGCTTCCAGGGTGAGCTGGATCACCACGTTTCGGGGGAGGCCATGTCTGCGCTCTCGGAGCGCATCGACGCTTTCCTGCCCCGGAAATGCGTGCTGGATCTCAGCGGCCTCAGCTTCATGGATTCTTCCGGCATCGCCCTGATCCTCCGCGCGGAGAAGAAGCTGCGGGAGCTGGAGGGCAGCCTGTACCTGTCCGGCGTGCAGGAGCAGCCCCTGCGGGTACTTCGGGCTGCGGGAGCGGACAAGCGTATCCCCATTACGGATTAAGGAGCGATACATATGCCGGCACTGAACACCGTCAAGGTGGAGTTTCTGAGCCTTTCTGCCAACGAAGCCTTTGCCCGCAGCTGCGCTGCATGCTTTGCGGCCCAGCTGGACCCGACCCTGGAGGAGCTGGGGGACTTGAAAACCGCTGTCAGTGAGGCGGTGACCAACGCCGTGGTCCATGCCTACCCCTCCGTGCTGGGCCGGGTCATGATGAAGCTGCGGCTGCTGGAGGGGAATGAGCTGGAGGTGACCGTCAGGGACTGGGGCTGCGGCATCCCAAATGTGGAACAGGCCATGGAGCCGCTGTTCACCACCGGCGGCGAGGAGCGCAGCGGCATGGGATTCTCCATCATGGCCTGCTTCACAGACAGGCTGCGAGTCCGCAGCACGCCGGGGAAGGGGACCACCGTGGTCATGCGCAAAAAGATCTCCCGGCGGACGAAGCCTTGAAGTCCGCCTACGCCCACGAGCTGCTGTCGGCGGCCAGGGAGGGGGACAAGCAGGCAACAGAGGCCCTCCTGGCGGCCAATTCCGGCCTCCTGTGGAGCATCGTCCGCCGCTATTGCGGGCGCGGCGTCGAGGGGGATGACCTGTATCAGCTGGCGTGTGTGGGCTTCCTTAAGGCGGTTCACAGCTTCGACGAGGACTACGGCACCCGCTTTTCCACCTACGCCGTGCCCAAAATCAGCGGGGAGATTCGCCGCTTCCTGCGGGATGACGGACCGGTAAAGCTGAGCCGCAGCCTTAAGGAGCGGAGCCAGGTGATTCGCAGTGCCAGAGAAGCCCTGACCCAGCGTCTGGGAAGAGAGCCGAGGCTCAGTGAGCTCAGCAAGGAAACGGGTCTGCAGCCGGAGGAGATCGCAGACACGGAATTGGCTGCGGGGGAGGTGCTTTCCCTGGAGCAGAGCCTGGGGGAGGAGGGCGGCAGCCTTCAGGACATCATCTTTGATCCCGCCGCTCAGGAACGGGAGCTGGACCTCCTTGCCTTGCGGGAGGCGCTGTCAAAGCTGCCGGAAAGAGAAAAGACGGTGATTGGCCTGCGCTATTACCGCGGCCTCACCCAGGCGGCCGCCGCCCGTCTCCTGGGGGTCAGCCAGGTGCAGGTTTCCCGGCTGGAACGCCGGGCTCTGGATGCCCTCCGCCGGATGCTTCTGTAAATCGCGCTTTTCAAATCCCGGAAAATAGGGTAAAATGGGATGCCTTTCCGAAGGCATCCCATTTCTGCGAATGAAAAGGAACTGTCATGAGCGATTGGAAAGAACGATATATCACCGTCCGCCGGAGGATCGTCGGCGGGACCTGGAACGACCTGAATCCCCAGCAGCGTGAGGCGGTCATGGCCACGGAGGGCCCGCTGCTCATCCTGGCAGGCGCGGGCAGCGGGAAGACGACGGTGCTGATCCGGCGAATTGCATCTCTGCTGAAATTCGGGCGCGCGGCGGACTCGGGGGAGCTGCCCGCCGGGGCGTCAGAGGCCGACGCGGAGTTTCTGGAGCGCTATGCCCGCCTGCATTCTCCGGAGGATCGGGAGCGGGCAGAGAGCCTCTGCGCCATGGATGTCCCGGCGCCCTGGCAGATCATCGCCATCACCTTCACCAATAAGGCGGCCGACGAGCTGGTTGCCCGGCTGGAGCGGATGCTGGGGCCGGAGGCTGCGGATGTCTGGGCCTCCACCTTCCATTCCGCCTGCGTGCGCATCCTGCGGAAAAACGTCCATCAGCTGGGCCTCTTCGGCAGGGACTTCACCATCTATGACACAGCCGACAGTCAGAGTCTGGTGAAGCGCATCCTGAAGGATATGGATTTGGACGAGAAGAGATATGCACCCCGGTCGCTGCTCAGCGCCATCAGCGCCGCCAAAAACGAGGCGATCCTGCCTGAGAAATACCTGGAGGAGGCGGGGCCGGACCTGTGGAAGAAGACGGTGGGGCAGGTTTATATGGAATACCGCCGGCGGATGCTCCAGGCGGACGCCATGGATTTCGACGATCTCCTTCTCTATGCCGTGCTGCTGCTGGAAAACTGCAGCGAGGTGCGGGAATACTATCAGCGCCGCTTCCGTTACGTGCTGGTGGACGAGTATCAGGATACGAACGTACTTCAGTACCGTCTGGTACGGCTTCTTGCGGGGGAGAAGCAGAACCTCTGCGTAGTGGGTGACGATGACCAGGGCATCTATAAATTCCGGGGTGCCACGATCCAGAATATCCTGGATTTCGAAAAAGACTATCCCGGCGCCAGGGTCGTCAAGCTGGAGCAGAACTATCGTTCCACCGGTACCATTCTGGACGCGGCCAACGCCGTCATCCGGGAGAACCGGGGACGCAAGGGGAAGACCCTGTGGACGGACAATGAGCGGGGCGAAATCATCACGCTGTATACCGCAGTGAGCGAAAATGACGAAGCCCAGTACATCGCCGGGCGCATCCTGGCGGACATCACAGCGGGGGGAAACTACCGGGATCATGCGGTGCTCTATCGCGTCAACGCCCTGTCCAATCGGCTGGAATACGCGCTGAAGCGCAACGGCATCCCCTATCGCATCTATGGCGGCACCCGCTTCTATGACCGAGCGGAGGTGAAGGACATGCTGGCCTACCTCTGCGTCGTAGCCAATTCCGGCGACACGCTTCGCCTTAGGCGCATCATCAACCAGCCGCCGAGAGGCATCGGAGACACCACCCTGGAGAGGGCTGCGGCCGTCGCTGCGGGTGAAAGCCGCAGCCTCTATGAGGTCCTGGAACACGCTGAAGAGTATCCGGAGCTGAAGCGCAGTGCGAACAGCATCCGCAGCTTCATCGCCATCATTGAGGAGACGCGACAGCTGCTGGAGGGCCCCCTGGATGAGCTCTATGACTTCCTGCTGCAGCGCAGCGGCTATGCGGCCATGCTGGAAGCCAAGGATTTGCAGGAGAACGTGACGAGGCTGGAAAACGTGCTGGAACTGAAATCAAACATCGTCAATTTCATGAAGGAACGGGGAGCGGGCGGCACCCTCCAGGATTTCCTGGACGAGATGGCCTTATACAGCGACACGGACGAGATGAACGACGCAGATGACCGGGTCTCCCTCATGACCATGCACAGCGCCAAGGGGCTGGAGTTCCCCACCGTCTACATCGCCGGTGCGGAGGACGGTATCTTCCCCGGGCTCAAGTCCATCGGGGACGACGGGGAGATGGAGGAGGAGCGGCGGCTTTGCTACGTGGCCATCACCCGGGCCAGAAAGAAGCTCTATATCACCAATGCCAGGCAGCGCATGGTGTTCGGGCGAACACAGAATAATCTGCCCTCCCGCTTCATCGCCTCCGTGCCGGAGGAACTGCTGGAGCGTCTGCCCAGGGAGAAGCGGGACCCCTCCGCCTGGAGCGGCGTCGCTTCCCGGGGAAGCGGCCGGAATCCGGAGGGCTTCCGTTCCGGCGGGCCCTTTGACTCCGGCGGCAGGTACAGCCGCCCTGCCGCTCCGCCTGCACGCCGCGTGACGAAGCCGAAGCCGGCCCAGGGGAGCGCACCGCAGCTGCAGCTCAGCGCGGGAGATACCGTGGAGCACAGCGCCTTCGGGCTGGGGACGGTGCTGACGGTCCGCCCCATGGGTCCGGACTCCATCCTGGAGATCGCCTTCGAAAAAGAGGGCACAAAGAAGCTGATGCTGTCTTCCGCCGGGAAGTTCATGAAGAAACGCTGAATCACCGAACCTGCATCCTCCGCATAGTATGGGCCAACCATGCTGCGGAGGATGCTTTTATGCGCTATCAATATCGTAAGGTCGGAAGACTTCTCATCCTGTTGGGTGTCCTGCTCCTGGCGGCTCTGGTGCTTCCAACGGAGCTGTGGCCCTTCTGTATCGGCGTGCTGCTCATCATCTGCGGCGTCTCCCTGTACCGCAGGTGAAGCATATCCCGCCCTTCATGCGCATAAGCTCTATTGATAATTCGGAGCTAAGGAGCGGAGGGACAAGTGGATATCAGATTCAAAGAAGCGAGCCTTCATCGTTATGAGCGGACCGTGAATACGGCCGTCACTCAGGAGGATACCGTGGAAATCATCGTGCCGGACTCCCAGCCGGACGCAGCGGAGCTGCTGCTGACGGACGGTCACAGCCTGATCCGCGGAAAGGACGTGCGCCGCAGCGGGGCGGCAGTTTCCGGCGTCAGCGAGCTGACGGTTCTCTACCGGGGGGAGGACGGGAGCCTTGCCAGAGTTCCGGCAGATATCCCCTTCGAGACAGAGATCAGCTTCAATGCCGCCGAGGACACGGCCCGCCTCACTGCATCCGTGCGTCTCATTGGGGGAGAGGCACGCATCCTCAATTCACGCAAGCTGCTGGTCCGCGCCGAAGTCTGCATCACCGTCTCCGTATGGACGCCGCTGGAGCTCCGCTGGGCGGCGGAGGCTTCGACGGAGGATTGCGGCGTGGAGCTGAAGACGGAGAGCTGTCTGGTCCGGAGCGTGTGCGCCGTCGGAGAAAAGACCTTTACCGCCGAGGAGACCCTGAGCCTCCCGGGGGGCAGACCGCCGGCGGAAGCACTGCTCCTGGCCCGCGCCGCCCTTCGGCAGGAGGAAGCGGAGCAGGTGGGGCGGAAGCTGGTGGTTCGGGGCACAGCGGCGGTATCCGCCCTCTACCGCACCGTCTCCGGCGAGGCGGCGGAGTCGGGCTTCAGCCTGCCCTGGTCCGCCTTCCTGGAGCTGCCGGAGGTGGATGGGGAGCTGAACTGGGAGCTGGTCACAACGCTCACCGGCTGCAGCGGAGAGGTGACCGAGGACGGCGCTTTCGCCTTCACGGTGGGCGGCGTGGTCCAGGCGGCTTTTCGCAGCGCACGGGAGCTTCGCTGGTTTGCCGACGCCTACGGAACGGACTGCGTCTTTTCCCCGGTATATGAGAGGACGGAAATGGAGACGGAGGCACAGCCCGAGATACGCACGGAGAACGTCGTCATCCGCACGGACGGCCTGAGAAAGCCCAGGAGCATCGTCTGTCTCTCCGCAGACTGCGCCCGTCCCCGGCAGGAGAAGGAGGGCGTCCGTGCTGCCGTCGGCGTCAAGCTGCTCTGCGTGACGGAGGACGGGAGCCTGGAAGTGCTGACCGGCCGGGGCGAGGCGTTCTGCAACGGAAGCGGGAGCGTACCGGAACTGAGCTGCGGGGAAGCCTATGCCGCCGTCTCCCCGGGAGGCGTGGAGATACGCGTGCCGGTGAGCTTCCGAAGGTGTGTCAGCCAAAGCCGCGTGATATCCCTGCTCACCGGCGGGGAGGTCAGCCCCCGGCATTCGTCCGGGGAGAAGCCCAATGTGGTCCTTCAGTATACAGTTCCCGGGGATACCGTCTGGAGCCTTGGAAAGCAGAAAGGGATCGCCTGCGCCGCCATCCGGAGCTACAACCAGCTCTCCGAAAACGAGGAACCGGCGCCGGGTACGCTGCTGCTTCTCGCAAGATAAGGGGGAATTGCGAAAATCATCTTGAAAACTGCGTCTCTGTGTTGTAATATAAATCGTAATGCAATACGGGGAGGAAATTCCAATGTCCGGACATTCCAAGTGGCACAACATACAGAAAACCAAAGGCGCTGCGGACGCAAAGCGTGCGCAGGCATTCACGAAGATCGCCCGTGAGATGATCGTAGCCGTCAAGGAAGGCGGCAGCGGGGACCCTGCCAACAACTCCCGTCTGGCCGCGGTGGTCGCCAAGGCCAAGGCTGCCAATATGCCCAACGACAACATCAAGCGCACCATTGAGAAGGCCCTGGGTGCCGGCAACACGGAGAATTACGAGCGCGTCACTTATGAGGGCTACGGACCCAGCGGCGTTGCCATCATAGTGGAGGCCATGACCGACAACCGCAAGCGTACGGCCTCCGAGGTTCGCCACTTCTTCGACAAATACGGTGGCAATATGGGGGCAGAGGGCTGCGTCAGCTGGTCCTTCGACCGGAAGGGCGTCATCGTCATCGACAATGAAGACGAGGAGCTGGATGAGGACGTCGTGCTGATGGACGTGCTGGACGCCGGCGGCGACGATCTGAAGACCGAAGGCCAGGCCTTCATCGTCTACACGGACCCCGACAGCTTCCCCGCAGTCAGCGGCGCCCTGGAGGAGAAAAAGTATAAATTCCTTTCCGCCCAGGTGGAGATGGTCCCCCAGAACTATGTCTCCCTCACGGAGCCGGATGATATCAAGAACCTGACCAAGATGCTGGATATGTTCGACGACAATGAGGATGTGGAGAACGTCTTCCACAACTGCGACAACCTGGAGGACTGAGTTCCGCTCACAGCAAACAGCTTTTCTCAGGCGCCCTGCCCAAGCGGGGCGCTTTTGTCATACCCGGCGTATAGACCCGGGAAAACGTGGCATCCTTTCCGGAAGGGAGGGATGACCGTGAACCGTATTGTCAGTTCGGCCGCAGCCCTGCTGTTGGCGCTTGCGCTCGGCGGCTGCAGCCGGGCGCCCGTTCCGCTTCCGCCGATGGTCCTGCCGGTGACGACCTCGCCTGCTGCTGCGGTGATTCCGGCCTCCGCCGCCGGGCCTGCGGACACGGAGCGGCTTCTGCGCTGTCTGGAGAGTGCCGCGGAGCTGCAGCCCTGCTCCGCAGGGAGTTCTCTCCGGCTGGCGTCTGTGGGGGCAGAACTGCTCGGATGGCTGGAGGACAACCCGGCCGGCGCGGAGGAGGGGGAGGCTGCCGTCCGGGCTTGGGCGTGGGGGGCAGCGCCTGATAAGCTTCGCAGCATCGCCGGGACCCTCCGGCTCCTGAAAGAAGCGGCGGGGACGATGGAAGCCTGTGAACTCCGCGCGCTGCTGTGGGATGCCGGCTGCGTTCTGCCGGAGCATTGTCCTTCCCGGGAAGAGTTCCTTACGTTCCTGGAGCGCCTGAACAGGACGATGGAGACGGCAATATTCAGTCAAAACCTGCGGGGAATGAATATTTTCCGCTTAAATCGTTGCAGACCGGACAAATTGGTGTTATGATACGGAAGAATAATAGAAATATGCAGAGGACAATCCCGTGAGTTTGCTTGAACATATCGGCGGTACTGCGGATATCCGTCAATGCAGTTTTTCGCAGCTGGATGAGCTCTGCGCCGAACTCCGACGGGAACTGATTGAAAGGGTCTCCGTGACCGGCGGCCATCTGGCATCCAACCTGGGAATCGTGGAACTGACGGTGGCGCTGCATAACGTCTACGACCCCATGAAGGACCGTATCGTATTCGACGTGGGCCATCAGAGCTATGTACACAAAATGCTGACGGGCCGCCTGGAGCGGTTTTCGACGCTGCGCAGGGAGGACGGGCTTTCCGGTTTTCCGAAGCCGGAGGAATCCCCGGCGGACGCCTTTATCGCCGGACATGCCTCCAATTCCGTATCCGTCGCCCTGGGCATGGCCAGAGCCCGCACCCTGACCGGCGGGGATTATGACGTGGTGGCCATTTTGGGTGACGGGGCCCTCACCGGCGGCCTTGCCTACGAGGGCCTGAACAACGCAGGACAGAGCCGGGAGCCCATGGTCATCGTTCTTAATGACAACGGCATCGCCATCAACCACACCGTCGGGGGAATGGCGAAATACCTGACCCGGCAGAGGGTGAAGCCGGCGTATTACCGTCTGAAGCGCGCCTATCGCAAGATGCTTCTGAAAACCAGGCCCGGAACGAAGATTTTTGAAGTGACCCAGCGTTGGAAAAACAAGCTGAAGGCCGCCATCTTTTCCTGTACGGCCTTTGAAGAAATGGGGTTCCGCTATATGGGACCCGTGGACGGGCACAATGTCCGCCAGCTCAGTTATATGCTGAATGTGGCCCGCTCCTATCGGGAGCCCGTGCTGCTGCATGTGGTCACAGTCAAGGGAAAGGGCTATCCGGCCGCGGAAGCCAATCCGGAACTGTATCATTCCGTCGGCCCCTTCGACCCGGAAAAAGGAGTTGTCAGGGCGGCAAAGACCTGCTTCTCCTCCGTTTTCGGCGAGGAGATCACAAATCTGGCGGAGAAGGACGAGCGTATCTGCGTGATCACTGCCGCCATGGAAGAGGGGACCGGGCTTCAGGGCTTCCACCGCCGCTTCCCTGAACGTTTTTTCGACGAGGGGATCGCGGAGGGACACGCGGCGGCTATGGCCGCCGGCATGGCGAAGCAGGGGCTGAAGCCGGTGTTCGCCGTCTATTCCACTTTCCTGCAGCGTTCCTACGATATGCTCCTTCACGATGTGGCCCTGCTGCGCCTGTCGGTGCTGCTGGCTGTGGACCGCGCCGGTCTTGTGGGGGCCGATGGGGAGACGCACAATGGCGTATTCGACGTGGGCTTTCTCCGCCAGGTACCCGGCATGCAGATTTGGTGCCCGGCCTCCTATCGGGAGCTGCGGGATATGCTGGCGGAGGCGCTCCGGCTTGACGGTCCTTCTGCCGTCCGTTACCCCAGGGGCCCCGAGGGCGCCTATGCCGAGGGAGGAGCGGACCCTGTCCGCGTCCTGCGGAAGGGGGATGACCTCGCCATCGTCGTCTATGGGACGCTGGTCAACGAAGCCCTGCGTGCGTCGGAGCTCCTGGAAAACGAGGGGATCCGTGCCGGCGTGGTAAAGCTGGGGAGGATATCGCCCCTGGATCTGGAGGCCCTGGACGGCGTGACCGGGGCTGCCGGCGGGCTTCTGGTGGTGGAGGAATGCGCCGCCGCGGGCAGCGTCGGGGAGGCGCTGTCTCTCCGGGAGCAGGCAAAGCCCGTTCGCGCCCTGAATCTGGGGGACGGTATCGTGCGGCAGGGTACACAGGAACAGCAGCGTTCCCGCATGGGAATCGATGCGTCGGGCATCATCCGGGCCGCACGGGAGATGAAGCGCTGATGCGGCTCGATCTTTTGCTGGTCCGGAAGGGGCTGTGTCCCGGGCGAGAGCGTGCCAAGGAGGAGATCCGTGCCGGTCATGTGCTTGTTGACGGCCGGGAGGAGCTGAGACCGGGCCGGGAGGTGCCGGAGGACGCTCTGCTGCAAGTGCAGGGGGAAAACCTTCGCTATGTGAGCCGCGGCGGCTTGAAGCTGGAAAAGGCCCTGGAGGTCTTCGGCGTCCGGCCGGAGGGGAAGGTCTGTGTGGACTGCGGCGCCTCTGCGGGCGGTTTCACCGACTGCCTGCTGCAGCACGGGGCTGCGCGGGTGTATGCCCTGGATGTAGGCTTCGGCCAGCTTGCGGACAAGCTCAGGGACGACCCGCGGGTCGTCAGTATGGAGAGATTCAATGTCCGGGAGTTGAGGCCGGAGGATTTGCCGGAAACGCCGGAGCTCGCAGTAATCGACGTATCCTTCATCTCCCTGCGCCTGATTCTCCCGGCGGTTGCGAAAACACTGGGGAACGGAGGCGAGATCGTCTGCCTCGTCAAGCCCCAGTTTGAAGCCGGACGCGGCCGGGTGGGGAAGAAGGGCGTTGTGCGTGACGCATCCGTTCACCGGCAGGTGCTGGAGGAGCTCTTCCTGTTTTTCCCCACCCTGGGGCTGTATCCGTCCGGCCTGAGCTGGTCACCCGTGCGCGGGCCGGAAGGCAACATTGAATATCTTTGTCACCTTCGGAGGTTCCCGGCGGAGGCGCCGCCGGAGCCCTGCAGGGTCGTGGAGGAGGCACACGACGCTCTGAAATGAAGAAAATACTTGTCTGTACGAATATTGCCAAGGATCCGGACCTTGCATTTACGCTCCGGGTGATCTCCTATCTCCGCAGTCGCGGCGCTGAGGCGCAGGCCTTTTTCCCCCTGACGGATAGGGAAGCGCTGCCCGCTGAGCTGCCGGAGGACGTGCTGTGTCCCGACCCCGGTACATACATCCGGGACGCCGGTCTGCTGCTCTGCCTTGGGGGAGACGGCACCATGCTCCACAATTCCAAGCTGGCTGCGAAAAACGACGTGCCTATGCTGGGAATCAACCTGGGTCATATGGGATTCATCACGGAGCTGGAAAAAGAGGACGTGGAGCGCTTGTCTGAGGTCCTGGAGGGGCGCTATGCCGTGGAGAACCGGATGATGCTGGACTATGAGGTGCACCGTGACGGGGTGTGCATCTGCAGCGGCTTCGGCCTCAATGAGGCGGTGGTCGCCCGGCAGAGCCCGGCGCATTCCATCCACCTGACCGCCTACGGAGACAACCGGAAGATCTCCGACTATTCCGGCGACGGCATCATTATCGCAACGCCCACCGGCTCCACGGCCTATTCCATGGCAGCCGGCGGCCCCATTGTGGAACCCACGGCGGAGAACCTTATCCTGACGCCCATGTGCGCCCAGTCCCTGACAGCGAAGCCCTATGTGCTGGCGGGAGACCGGCATACCAGCGTCAAGCTGGTGCGGGGAGACAACGACGAGGCTCTGCTCCTGGTGGATGGAGAGGACTGCGTCACCCTCAGGACCGGCGATCTGATCTACGTTCGGAAATCCTCTTACGTGACCAGGCTCATCAAGCTGCGCAGCTTGAGCTTTTATGAGATCGTTCGGCACAAGCTGAACTGACGGGAGCAATACGAATGAAAAATGAAAGACAGCTTCAGATTCTGAAAATCATCGCGGAGAGACCCATCGAGACACAAAACCAGCTCATTGAAGCCCTGCGGGAAGCAGGGATGAAGAGCACCCAAGCCACCGTGTCCAGGGATATGCGGGAGCTTCGGCTTGTGAAGAAGCTCAATGACGACGGCAGCTATCGCTATGTCTGCCCGGAAGAACCCTCCGACGTGCCGGATCATTCCGCGAGACTGCGCACGATCTTCCGAGAGTCCGTGGCCTCCTGCTGCAGCGCCCAAAACCTGGTAATCGTGAAGACCCTGTCCGGGTTGGCAAACGCCGCCTGCGCCGCCATAGACTCCATGGAGGTTCCCGGCATGGCGGGGTCCCTGGCCGGCGACGATACCATCTTTCTGGCCATGACGGACAATGCTGCCGCTGAGCGCATCTGCGAGGAGATTCGGGAACTGATCCGCTGAAAGAGGTGCAGCCCACTTGTTGGAATCACTCCACATAGAAAACGCCGCCGTAATTGAACGGGCCGATATTGTCTTCGGCTCCGGACTCAACGTGCTTACCGGCGAGACGGGCACCGGAAAATCCATCATCATCGACGCGATCGGCGCCATCCTCGGAGATCGGGTATCCCGGGAGCTGGTGCGCACCGGGGCGGATGCGGCCAGGGTCACGGCGGAGCTGACGCCCGCGGAGACTGCGGCCGCCTGGCTCCGGGAAAACGAGATCGATCTCACGCCCGGGGAGAATATCCTGGTCTCCCGGCGGATTACGGCGGAGGGAAAGAGCTCCTGCCGCATAAACGGTACGCCGGTGACCTCCGCGCAGCTGCGGGAGTTCGGTGAACTCATAGTTGACGTATACGGGCAGAACGACGGGCGCAGGCTCCTGGCGGAGAGCAGCCACCGGACCTATCTGGATGCGTTTGGGGAGCTCGGGGGGCTGACAAGGGAGTATGACCGCCGGTATCGGGACTATCTGGAGGAGCGCAGACAGCTGGAAGAGCTGCGCAAAAGCGAGGATGAAAAGGAGTTCCTGGAGGCCAGACTGAAGAAGGAGATCCGGGAGCTGACCGCCGCCGCCCCCAAAGACGGGGAGGAGGAAGCGCTGGAGCAGCGGGTGCGGAAGCTGCGCTATGCGGAAAAACTGACGGATCAGCTGACGCTGGCTTATGAGAGCTTCCACGGCGGCGAACGCAGCGAGGGTGCGGTGGATCTGCTGACGTCGGCCTTCTCCGCACTGAACGCCGTTCAGAGGGTGGATGAAAGCTATGCCGCCCTGGCGGCGGATGCGGAGGACCTGCGTTACCGGGCGGAGGACCTGGCGGACCGGCTGGAGGAAGCTCGCCGGGAACTGGATTATTCCCCGGGCGAGCTGGACCGGCTGGAGGACCGCCTGAGCCTCCTGCAGCGCCTGAAGCGGCGTTACGGCAGTGCGGCGGCAGCAAGGGAGCGGCTGGAGAAGGCGAAGAACGAACTGGAGGATGTGCAGTATCTGGACGAGCATCTGGAGAAGCTGGCGGCCTCCCTGAAAAAGAAAAAGGCCGCGCTGCTGGCGGCGGGAGAGAAGCTCTCCGATGCGAGGCAGGCGGCTGCACAGAAGCTGGAAAAGGCCGTGGAGGGGGAGCTGCGGGAATTGAGCATGCCCGGCGCACGCTTCCGGGTTTCCTTTGCTCCAAAGTCCGGCGAGGGCTTCGACGCGGCAGGACTGGAGGAAATCCGCTTCCTTTTGTCTGCCAACGCGGGACAAACGCCGGGGCGGCTCAGCCACATCGCCTCCGGCGGCGAACTCAGCCGCATCATGCTGGCCCTGAAAAACGTTCTGCGCGGCGCAGCCGACCGGGAGGTGCTGATCTTCGACGAGATCGATACCGGCGTCAGCGGCATCGCCGCCCAGAGAGTGGGGGAGAAGCTGGCCGGCCTCGCGGCAGACCGGCAGGTCCTTTGTGTGACACATCTGCCCCAGCTGGCGGCCCTGGCCGACGTCCAGTTCTCCATCGTCAAGGAGCAGAGCGGCGGCAGCACCTTCACCAGGGTTGAGCGGCTGGATGGCGAGGGAAGAAAGCGGGAACTGGCCCGCCTGATAGGGGGCGAGACCGTGACGGAAACCACCTTGAGAGGCGCGTCGGAGCTGATTGAGGCGGCGGACCGCTATAAAACCGGCTTGAGAGGGAAATAAAAGCTCCGGGGCAGAGCGTGCACCGGAGCTTGCTTTATTCCAGAGCTTTCAGCCTTGCGGCAATCTCCTTCATGTCGTCGAAGGCCTCGGGCCGCCGCCGGGGATCCCGCAGAAGGGCGGCAGGGTGATAGATGGCGGTGAGCTCCATCCCGTCCCGGGACACCCATTGCCCGTGCTGCTGCGTGATGCGGTAGTGCGGGTCTATCAGGCGCATGGCCGCGATCCTACCCAGACAGACCACCAGCCTCGGCCGGACGAGGGCAAGCTGCCGCTCCAGCCAGGGATAGCAGGCGTCCTGCTCGTCCGGCAGCGGATCCCGGTTCTTGGGTGGGCGACATTTGACGATGTTCGCGATATAGACCATCTCGCGGCTCAACTCGAACATGGCCAGCATTTCGTCCAGCAGCTTCCCGGCACGGCCCACGAAGGGAATGCCCAGAAGATCCTCCTGTTCACCGGGGCCTTCGCCCACGAACATCAGCTTGGCGTCTTCGTTTCCCACTCCGAAGACCAGGTTTGTCCTGCTCTTCCCCAGCTCGCATTTCATGCATCCCAGGCAGGCTTCCCGAAGCTCCGTCATCGTCGTCATGATACCGGCTCCTTCCGCGTTGATGACAGCTATTCTACCATGAGCCGCCGTTCTGCGCAAGACACATGCTCTTATGCAAAACAACTAAGTTGGAAGTTTGTTTTTAGGAAAAACTTATGAATTCCTCTTGTCAATCGAGGGCGATTATGCTATACTTCCTATATGAAGCGAACCTGCATCAATTAAAAGGGGTGTATCAACACATGAAATTCACTGAAAGCAAGCCGAAATCTCTGATTTACACCATTCTTATTTACGTTTTTTGTCTGTTTGAGATGGGTGTGCTTTCTTCTTACCGCTTTGTGGTTCTGGGGTCTCCGGCCGATAAATGCATGGGCATGTCGGCCAGCAAGGTCACCAATCTCGCCCAGGTCGGCGCCAACATCGGCTGGAACTTCATTGTTTGGTCCGTGTTGATGATTTTGGGGATTTGGGGTTTTTGCATGTTCATGGGCTACAACCGCAATCCCGGCGGACTGATTGCCGTCGCTGTGATGAATATCGTTCCGCTGATCGGTCTGGCAGCGAACTTTGATTTTTGGATTGGTTATGGCTACTCCCTCTTCAGCCCCGCGATGGCGCTCTTTGGCATGACCTTCTGCACCACACACAATCAGCAAATCGTCAACAACGTCATATTTGCAGCTATCGTTCTAGTGGTTTCGGCGGTCTGCTGGTTCATCGGCTATCGGATTCGCGCTGCTTACGCGAAGAAATACGAGTTCGACGATTGATTCCTGAAGGAATGGGGCGCGGGTTCACCCGCGCCCTTTCTGTATCATGATAAGTAAACACCGGCAGGTATTCCTGCCGGTGTCTTTGTACTTCAGCGTCTGTATTCCGTCAGATATTCTCCAGTGTTGTCCACCATCTCGTCGAAGAGTCTGCGTGCGTCGTCAAAGCCGAGCGTCATCAGAGGGTCGGCAAGGAAGCCGCAGAAGACGGAGTCCAGGTCGCGTCGAAGGCAGGCTTCGGCGACACACTCCTGAATGGCGCAGACGTTGGCAATCTGCGGAAAGATCGCGGCGGGGATATTCCCGGCCATGACAGGCTGAAGCCGCCCGCCGGTGAAGCTGGCATTGGTCTCAACGACGGCGTCCATGGGCAAATTCGGGATTTGCCCCCGATTGGGCAGATTTACGTTGGTCAGCATATCGCCCAATCCCAGCAGGGCGCGCATCTGCTCCACGCCCTCCTCGCCGGTTTCCTTGAATTCGAAAGGCTTTTGCCCGCTGTAGTATGCTTCACTCAGAGCCAGCCGCTCCTTCCTGTCCGCGATTCGATAGCTGACGGGCGTCAGGGTAAAGCCCCAGGATTCTGCGGTCTCCGGGTCCTTGAGATACCAGGCCCCGCGGCTGAATTCGGCAAGATGCCGGTCTCCGGCGGCGCCCAAACAGCCGTAGCGAAGGAAGGTGTCTGCTTTGACTCGGTCCTGACAGGCGAAGTAGCTGAAATGCTCGTCACGCAGGATGGGCTTCGCGGGCTCGCTCAGGAGCTTTCTGCTGAATTCCCGGCAGGCGGGGAAGAGGTCCTGCCCGCGGCAGGTCGCGGAGGTGATCCAGGTGAAATGATTGAGCCCAACGATGTTGACTTTGACCTCCTGCCGCGGCGCAGGCTCCGTGCCGAAGGCATCCCCATAGAGTCTGCCCAGAAGCTCTTGGGATTTAAAGACCTCGTGGCAGCAGCCGAAGGCTTTGATGCCGGGGAAAACCTTATAGAGGGTGCGGACGCACAGCGTCATGGGATTCGTGTAGTTGATGACCCAGGCCTCGGGACAATTGTCACGTATGGCCCGCCCGAAGGTCTCAAACATGGGCAGCGTCCGCAGGGCCCGCACGATGCCGCCGGGGCCGGTCGTATCGCCCACGGACTGCCAGATCCCGTATTTTTCCGGGCAGTGTACGTCGGAAGCCATCTCCTCAAAGGTGCCGGGCAGAATGGAGATCACCACGAAATCCGCGCCCTTCAGGGAAGCGGCAAGGTCGTCGCAGGCCTGATAACGGAAATTGTGGGGAATGGAGTTGCCTATGACCTCGTTGACGCAGGCCGCCTGATAATCAATATCATAGAGCCGAACGGTGCCGCTCAGGTCCGTTGCTCTGGCCAGGTCGCTCATGAGCGTCCAGGCCCAGCCTCGGGAGCCGCCGCCGATATAAGTGATGACCAAGTCCTCCACGCGATCTCCCCAATGCTTCATCTTGGTTCCTCCTTTGCTGTTGAGATAAGCTCCCGGATGATGCATCCGGGAGCAGAATAATCAAAAGATGCGATGGAGATCGTAAGGCTCAAAGATGACCTTCTTGTAGTCTTCAAGGTCCATCTGCACACCTGTCCAATCAGAGTGGAAGTCCCCGTTCTGCTTGATCAGCACGTCATAGAGAATGTCGTAGGTGTTGCCGTCCTCGTCCGTCTCGGTGATGGTGCTGTAGGGGAGGGTCTTGTGGTAGGAGATCCTGTGTTCTCCATCCAGAAATTCATCGTTGCAGCGGATGCGGCAGCCCTCCAGCAGGGTGGGCTTCAGGATGCTTCGCAGATCCCGCAGAATATCATCTCCGGATTCATCGTAGAGGTTTTCCGGTGTCGTCTTGGTGTAGTCGGCACGGAACTGAATGGGTACATTCCAGGGGGCGAAGCGTCGGACAAAAGCGAGCATTTTTTCTGCGGCGTGATTATAGAACAGGACGCAGTTGACCCTGGTGGGCACCTTCAGCTTGCCGAAGATATCATCATTGCCCTCTTCCACAAATTTATAAAGATGTCTGGACACGTTGATGCAGGTGATCTTTCCCCTGTTGCCGTTGAGAAAATCCACCACCTCGTCCTCGGAGTATTCGTTCATGACGGGAAGCGTGGTGTTGATAAAGACCCGGTGGGTTGTGGGCACGGCGTCCAGCATCCGCTGCAGGGATTCCAGGTTGGCCAGCGGCTCGCCGCCGGTGAAGACGAAATCGCAGCGGGGGGTAAAGGCTTCAATCTCCCGGATGCTGTCCAGAATCTTTTCCAGACTGAAGCCGCTGGTATCGGCGTATTCTTCTTTGTTCACGCAGAAGGGACAATGATTGCCGCAGTCATAGGGCGCAAACACGGTCACCGTGGCGCCGCCCTCTCTTGTTTTAAAAGGATTGCTCATTCCGATTCCTCTTTCATTATATGGAAGCATACTATCATTCAACATCTTAAACTACCATCTGCATTCGGATTAGTCAAGAGCCGGATTGCCGAAAACCGGATTTCTTTCTTCCGGAAGAGCGTCCGTTTTCACTGCGGCCGTATCGATATCCCGGACAGCAGTTCCGCACCCTTGTAAGGCAGCGGCATATATGTTAAAATAAAACAATACTGAAATGCGGAAACGGACGGAAGAAAATGAACGTTACCCATCTTCGCGTCAATCACTTGGAAGAACCTTTGGGGTATGACCTGCAATCCGCTGCATTCTCTTGGATTGTGACAGACGCCGTTGGCTGCTGTGAGAAAGCGCGGCTGCGCGTATTCCGGGGGGACGAGTGTATCTTTGATACCGGCGTCTCCGACTCCTTGGACCCGCTGGGGACGGAGACGCCCCTGCAGCTCCAGCCTCGTACGGCATATCGCTGGAAGATCACCGTGTGGGACAGCAGTGGAGCGCGGTCGGAAAGCGAAGCGGGATTTGAGACAGGAAAAATGGGAGAATCATGGCTGGGTCGGTGGATTACTCCCGGAAAAAGGGACCACGCAGTGCTGGAAAAGCGCTTCACCCTCGCACAAGCGCCGGAGGAAGCGCGCATCTATCTCACCGGACTGGGTCTCTATCGCCTTTTCATCAACGGCAATCCCGCCTCGGAGGAGGTGCTGATGCCCGGCCTCAATGCCTATGACCGCTGGGTGCAGGTGCAGACCTTCGATGTGGGTCCGCTGCTGCGCCGAGGCGATAATCGCCTGGAAATCTGGCTGTCGGGCGGGATATCCAGGGGCCGTTTCAGCTTTACCCCGTCGGACGGATATGAATACTGCCCCTATGACTGCGCAATTGCGGAGCTCCATGTCCGCTCCGGCGCCGGGGAGACCGTGATTTGCACGGATAAAAGCTGGCGATGGCATACTTCGCCCATTCTGGAGAGCAGCATTTATGACGGTGAAGTATGGGAACCGGGCAGATTGGAGGAAAGCGGTCCGGCAGAGCTCTGCAGCCCCGACGTCGGCCATCTGCGGGACAGGCTGAGCCCCCCGGTGCGGATCGTCATGGAGCGTAAGCCCCAGCGGGTGCTGCTCACTCCCGCGGGAGAGACCGTGCTGGACATGGGGCAGAACATGGTCGGCTGGATTCGCTTCCGGGACAGGGAGACGAAAGGGCGGACTCTCCGGCTTCTCTTCGGAGAACAGCTGGAGCACGGCTGCTTCTCACGGGCGAATTTGCGGAGCGCAAAGGCAGCCTTCCAATGGAAGAGCGACGGGGAACAGCGGATCGCGGAGCCCTATTTCACCTGGTACGGCTTCCGCTATGTGCTGCTGGAGGGCTTTAACGGCCCTGTGGACCCTGGGGATTTTACCGGCTGCGTCGTTTCCTCTGACCTTGAGCAGACCGGCAGCATCGTCACCGGGCATGAGGGCCTGAACCGGCTGATTGAAAACGTGCTTTGGAGCCAGCGAGGGAATTTCCTTGACGTGCCCACGGACTGCCCGCAGAGGGACGAGCGGGAGGGGTGGACCGGAGATGCTCAGGTCTTCGCGGATGCCGCCTGCTATAACATGGACTGCGCCGCTTTCTTTACGAAATACCTGGCGGATATGCTGGAGGAACAGAAGAAAGCGGGGGGCTGTGTGCCCTACGTAGTACCCTTTGCCCGCAACCGCAGCCGCGGCTTCGAGGGAGGAGCGGCAGGCTGGGGAGACGCCGCTGCCGTGATCCCCTGGACCCTGTGGCTCCACTATGGGGACCGGTCGCTGCTGCGCCGTCAGGAGCAAAATATGATCGCTTGGATGGACTGGGTCGCCGAGCAGGACGACTGGAGCACAGCATGCCGCCATTTCGGAGATTGGCTGGCGCTGGACCGATCGGAGGAACCGGCGGAGCGCGTGGGAAAGACGGACATTCCCTTCCTTTGCCTCTGCTATGCTTTTCTGACCGCAGAGATGACGGGCGCAGCAGCAGCCGTCCTGGAGGACAGAGAGACCGAAGCAAGCGCCGCGGTCCTGGCGGCGGGCTATCGAAGAAGGCTTCGGGAGGAATTCTTCACCTCCGAGGGAGAGCTGAAGTGCCGTACGCAGACTGCCTGCGTGCTGGCACTTCACCTTGACCTCGCCCCGGACAGGGCAAAGACGGGGGAACTGCTGCGCTCCCTGGTACGGGAGGCCGGACACCTGACCACGGGCTTCCTGGGAACTCCCTGGCTGTTGGAGGAGCTGCCGGACAGGGAGGCATGGGACCTCCTGCTGCGGGAGGAGTATCCCTCCTGGCTGTATGAAGTGAAGCTGGGGGCTACAACGGTCTGGGAACGCTGGAATTCCCTGACAGAGGATGGCTGCTTCTCCGAAACGGGCATGAATTCCCTGAACCACTATGCATATGGCAGCGTGGCAGCCTGGCTCTACGGGCATATGTGCGGCCTGCGGCCGCTGCCGGATGCCCCGGGTTTCCGACGCTTCCGCTGGGAGCCGGCGCCGGACCGTCGGGCGGGCTTTGCCCTCTGCCGCCTGCTGAGCCCCTTCGGGGAGATCGTTTCTCAGTGGCGCTATGGGGAAGAAGGCCTGACGCTGCTTCTCCATGTGCCCTCCGGCAGCGAAGCGGATGCCCGCCTGCCGGATGGGCGGCAGGCACGGCTGGGTCCCGGAGAGCACCGCTTTTTGATTCCGGACGCCGAATAAAGACAGAGATCTGGAGGGAGCTTCATGAAGCATATATTCATAGTCAACCCCGCCGCGGGAAACGGGTCCGTTCCCAAAATCGTGCGGGAGCGGCTGGCAGGCCGCCCGGACTGCGAGGTCTATGAAACCAAAGGGAGATGCGACGCCACGGCGTACATCCGCAGCCGCTGCGCCTCCTCATCTCAGGAAAAACTCTGCTTCGTGGCATGCGGCGGCGACGGCACGATCAACGAAGTGGCCTCCGGCATCGCCATGAATCCCAATGCCTCCATGACGGTGTATCCCCTGGGAAGCGGCAACGACTTTGTGAAGGCCTTCGGCGGCGCGGAGCGTTTCATGGACGTGGAGGCCCTGCTGGCGGCGGAGCCCCGTCCCATCGACATCCTCAAGGTGGGGGAACGCTGGGCTGTAAACGCTTTCCACTTCGGCCTGGACGCCGCGGTTGCCAAGACCATGATCGACGTGAAACCAAAGCCCATCATCGGCGGAAGGAACGCCTATCCCACGGGGGTCGTGAAGGCGCTGATCTTCGATATGCGGACCTGGTGCCGCATGAAGGTGGACGGAGAGGCATTTCACGAGGGGGATATGCTCCTCTGCACCGTGGCCAACGGCCAGTTCGTAGGCGGCTCCTATCGATGCGCGCCTCGCAGCAGACAGGACGACGGGCTTGCGGAAATCTGCCTGGTCAGTCCTGTGTCCCGCTTACGATTCCTGACGCTGATGAACGCCTACAAGGCCGGAAGCCATCTGGAGGATCCCCGCTTCAAAGCTGTGGTGAACTACCGCCGGGGCAGGGTCGTGGAGGTCAGCGGCAAGCCGGGCTTTATGGTTTCTCTGGACGGAGAGATCGTGGCAGGGGAATCCTTCCGGGTGGAGGTGATCCCCGGCGGCCTGCAGTTCGCCGTTCCGGGGCGGGAATAAAGAATCGGGCAGCCGAAGCTGCCCGATGATGCTCAGCGAATAAAGCTCAGCGATTGCCGTATTTCGTCAAGCCGTAGTCCTCCACGACCTCGGTCATCCAGCGGTTGCGGTCGTTGAACATGTTGTTTTCCGGGTCGCCGAAGAGCCAATGGTCAAAGATGTAGAGACCGTTTTCCGTATAGGTATCGATGGCCTCCACCACCGCGTCCTTGAAGCGCTTTTCGGTACATTCCTCGCTCATCAGGTCGCCGATGGCGTCGAAGCCGCCCTCCAGGATGATCTTCTCGCCGAATTCCTTCTGCACGCCCACCAGGTCGTTGCAGGTCTGGGGAGGATCCCAGTAGCGCACGCCGAATTCCACCCAGTCGCCCACCAGCATGTCGCACTTGCCGCAGCAATGCATGGCGATGGGCAGGCCCCGGTCGTTGCCGCACTTGGCGTCCCGGACCTGGAAGGGCTTGATCAGCTCCCGATACTGTGTGGGGGAGACGAAGGGCGCGCCCCAGGCGGCTACGTCGTCGGTGATCTGCACCAAGTCGGGATGATAGTAGTCGATGCACTTCTCCGCAATGTCATTGTAAAAGCTGCAGAGGTAGTCGAAGAGCGCATAGACCTCCTCCGGCTCCTCCTGGATGGCGCAGAGCCCTTCCACGAAGCCCATGAAAGCCATCAGCGTCTGGAAATATCCGCCGTGGATGTGGAAGGCCATGGCGCTCTGTGTGGGATCCGTGCCCCGCGCTATGGCGGCTTCCATGTCTTTCCTGGCCATCTGCTCCCAGTCCACGTGGGAGAGGTCGGGCGCCTTGATTACATCCCGCCATTTGGTGATGTCGTCCAGGATGAAGTTGCCAGGCTCAGGCAGGCCCGCGTAACCGGCCTCCTTGTTGGCGACGTACGTTACGCCCCAGATGTCCTTGTTGCCGCCGAAACCGGGACCGCGCTCCCCGCGCAGGACGGAAGGAAAGCAGCCGGAGCAGATCTCCGGGCGCTGGGAATAGGGGTTGCCGCCGTAGGTGTACTGGAGCAGGAAGTCGGGCTCGATTCCCTTTGCCATGTCGAGATACATTTCCCGCATTGTCCTCTGTGCCATATGTCTCCACCTCATTCAGAAAGTTTGTCCAGACCGTTCTTAAGAATTCTGTAATAATAATATCACAAGTTCCTCCCGGAATCAATCACTCCGGAGGAAAAGAGGAGACGAAGAGTATGAAAGCTGAAGGAAAGCCCGTGGATGCGCAGCATTCCTGCGCGGATTTCCGCCATGGTTGGTGGTCCCTGGAGGAGGAACCCTCCGTCTGCGAAAACTGCGAGTTCTATGACGAAGGATGCTGCTTTAAGAAACGGAAGGAAGAGGACTAGACCACCTGGAACAGGTAGAACTTTAAATAATCCGTTTCCGGCACGCCCCAGAGAATAGGGTGGTCAGGAGCCTGCTGTCTGGCTTCGATCTGCCGAAGGCTGACGCCCGCGTCGGAGGCGGCGTCCCGGAGCATTTGTTCAAAGCGCGCGGCGGGCATGAAGTGGCTGCAGGAGCAGGTGGCGAGGTAGCCGCCCCGGGGCAGCAGCTGCATGGCCCGGCGGTTGATTTCCCGATAACCCCGATAGGCGTTGTCCGCCGTGGAGCTGCTTTTGGTAAAGGCGGGGGGATCAAGGATGATATAGTCCCAATTCGGACTGCTGCCGGCAGCGTCCGTCAGGAACTGAAAAACGTCCGCCTGCAGGAAATCCACCTTGTTCTCCAGGCCGTTCAGCGCCGCGTTCCGCGCCGCCTGTCGCAGCGCGTCCGCCGAGATATCCACTGCGGTGACCCGCTCTGCCCCGGCCATAGCCGCATTGAGGGCAAAGGCGCCGGTGTGGGTGAAGCAATCCAGGACCCGGCGTCCCGGGGCCAGCTTCGCCGCCGCCAGCCGGTTGTATTTCTGGTCCAGGAAAAAGCCGGTTTTCTGGCCATGGACATAGTCCACGTCGTAGCGGATGCCGTTTTCGGTGATCATTACGTGCCCGTCCGGCCCCGTATCAAGGCCGGGCAGGGACACGAAGCCGCTGAAGCTCTCCAGACCTTCCTTGGCCCGGAGAGAGGAATCGCTACGCTCGCAGATAGCCCGGACGGTGACGCCCAGGGCAGCAAGCTCCTCCGTCAGCAGACGGAAGATGGATTCCTTCCGCCGGTCCATGCCCAGGGAGAGGACCTCCGCGACCAGAATGTCCTCGAAGCGGTCCACCGTCAGACCGGGGAACTGATCCGCTTCGCCGAAGATCAGCCGGCATGCATGAAAGTCTCCGCCCATGACCGTCTGCCGGTACTGCAGGGTATAGCGCACCCGGCGTCGGAAAAACGCTTCATCGAAGCGGTCGTTGGTGTTGCGGGAAATGATCCGCACACGGATCTTGGAGCGGCTGTTGATAAAGCCGGCTCCCAGCCACTTCCCTTTGGGACTCAGCACATCCACGATGCCGCCGTCCTCCCAGCTGCCCTCCGAGGCGGTGACCTCCTCTCCGTAGACCCAGGGATGCCCCTGCCGCAGGGCCCGTTCCGCCTTCGGCGTGACCTTCAGTTTCGCATATCCTCGTTCCATAGCCGCCTCCTGACGATTGCTGAATCGAGGATATCATTTCTCCTTTTTTTCGTCAAGCAAGCTCCGGATTCTCACTTGTATTCGGGGAGAATCATGGTAAAATATATCATAGTACACATTTGATTGGAGAAGACAATGACTGTTGATTTTTTCACGCAGCTGACCGATGAACTGCTCCGCCTCTGGCCGGAAAAGGGAGTGCAGCGCGCCCAGGTGACCGGTGCGCTGAAGACGGCTCTGGATGCGAAGGAGCTGGTAAACGCTCTGTCCGAAGTGTTCCGTTTGCCGCCGGCACAGACGGAGGAGGCGGTTTCCCGGCTGGGCCTGGGAGAGCTGATCGCGCAGCAGAAGCTGCGCGGCGGAGCAGACGCCAGGGAAACGGAGGCCCTGCCTCTCTGGCGGCGCGCCTCGGAGCCCTTTCCGGAGCTGTTTCGCTTCTATGCCTCCCCGGACCCCCAGCAGCCGGTGACGCTGCCGAAGGGACTGGGGGAGACGCTGTACGACCTGTCCCGAAAGGTGGCGGAAGGCACGGCGGAGGATCCCTTCCTGCAGCTGTATCACGAGGGCGTGGGGGAGTACTATGCTTCCTTCATGGCGGAGACCGCACCGCTGATTCGGGAGGAGATCCGCGCGTCCTTCGGGGAGAAGGGCCTGCGTTATCTGGTCACCACCGGCATAGGCGCCAACGAGCAGTTCTGCCACTATGCCGCCGCTCTCAATAATGCCGACCCGGAGCGGAAGCTATGCTGGATCGTCATCCATTCCCCCCTGCAGCTGAAGCTCCTGCCGCCCGACGCCACGGAGGAGAACACGCTGTTCATGGAATTCAGCCGCAGCAGTGTGACGGAGGAGACCATCAAGCTCCATGAATACACCTCCCGCCGCCTCAGGCGCATCGTCTTCACCAACGGCGGGAACCTGAAAAAGCTGGCGGAGCGGGACGGGAACCTTATCCTGCCCATGCCGGATCGGGTCTCCGGACGCTTCGGACGAAACAAGACGCCGATCCTGTTGGCTCCCATGCTGGTCTGCGGCATGGATACCGATGCCTACTGGGCCATGATCGAAAGAGCCGTCCGGGCCTTCGACTTGACCGACCCGGATTCGCTGCCCCATATGCTGGCGCGCTTTATCCTCGCCTTCCAGAAGTCAAAGGGGACGGACTTCATTTATCTCGGCTGCAACGACGAGCAGCTGGGCTTCCTGGCCGACGAATTCATCCAGTTCTGGAATGAAGGTGTCAACAAAAACGGGAATGATTTGATGGTATCCCGCTTCTTCGGCCTGCCCCGGGACAGCCATATGAACTTGGAAGGGGTCCTGGGCAACCGGGATACCAAGCTGGGCCTTTTCCTCCTGCGGGACGACATGCGAACCGGCTTCCGCCATCCCCTGGTTCACTCTGAGCTGGATGCCGCGGACCCTGCCCACGAGGGACTGATGCTGGGCGATGAGGAGGTCATCCTCTCCCTGGCAAATTACAAGCGCTTCGGAGAGGTCATGCCAAGCATCCTGCTTCGCGTCTGCGGGAAGCCGTCCCTGGCCCATTCCGCCGTGCTGGGTGAGCTTTTCAGCGATGTGACCTTCATCTACTCCCGTCTGATGGGCATCGACCCCGGCTCCAATCCGGAGGTGAAGTTTGTTCGGGAGCGCTCCGGGAAGCTGCTGGGGGAGTTCGCCAGAGAGCTTCGCGCCGGAAAGAACGTCAGCGAGCTGTTCGGGGAGGCTGCCTGTGAGTGAGATTGTCCTTCGAAGGGAGGAGAACCACGGTGCGTTCACGGAGCTGTATCGCTCCGCGGGTTTGGAGATCGGCGACGACTGGCTCCGCGTCTGTCATCCTGTGTTTTCCGCGTCTGCCCGGAGGGACGGCCGGCTGCTTGGCGCCGCCACAGTCTCCCGGCGCTTCGACCGTCTTGTGCTGGATTACCTGGCGGTGGAGCCGGAGGCCCGAGGATTCGAAATCGGGAGAAGGCTGACGGAGCGATGTCTGGACTATGCCGCGGAGACGGGGGCGGAGGCCCTTTGGATCGCGGCCAGGGAACCGGAATTCTATCTCCATTTAAAAGCGGAGGAAACCAGGGATACCGCGCTGCTGGAGGACTGCCTGCGGTGCCCGGATTATGAAAAGACCTGCCGACCCAAGGAACTTGTTTTTTACCTTAAGGAGAGCTGATGAACAAAGATATCATCCCCCTGAAAGCCGAACTGCTTTGCCTGGGCGCTCGCGTGGAGAAGGAGACGGCAAAGCTGCTGGAGGCAGAGTACCCCCACTTCTTCGAGCGGGGCTTCGTCCACGCGGTTAATCTCCACACGGAGTACGCCAATATCAATGTCAGTGTGGCGGAGGAGTTCTCCTCTGCTTCTCCCTATCTCATCGTCAAGCGGGATGGGGAATACCGCATCACCGGCAAGGGCTGGGACGAGCCCGTCACCTTTTATCAGAATCTGCCCCGTACGGGGACCGTGCTGGACGAGCTGGCCCGGCTCCACAGCCCCACCTGCATCAATATCTGGCCCAGCACCACATGCTGCTATGACACGCCGGAGCTGAAGTGCCGCTTCTGCTCCCTTCAGGCGGACTCGGAAAAGCCCATGGACACCGGGGAACTGGCCGAGGATTTGAAGCTCCTGCTGGCACAGGTACCGAAGGAGTACATCCTGAATTTCAGCGGCGGCACCTACCATGACCCAGACTGGATGGCCCGCTACTGGATCGACCTCGCTCGGAAGATCCGGGCCTTCAGCAGCGTGAGCATCACCGTGGAGTTTGCGCCTCCCTCGGACCTCGGCATGCTGCGGGAGATGAAGGAAGCCGGCGTCAACGTGGCCATCATGAACCTCGAAATCGCGGATTCGCTTCTGCGAAGGAAAATCTGTCCGGGTAAGAGCCGCATCACCTATGAGCACTATCACGAGGCCTTCCGGGAGGCTGTGAAGGTCTTCGGATGGGGCATGGTATCCAGCGTGCTCATCGGCGGCATCCAGCCCAAGGAGGACATCATGAAGGAGTGCGCCGTGATGGCGTCCGAGGGTGTTTTCCCCACCATCATGCCCTTCCGCCCCATGGACGACTGCGTGTACTATGGGCTGGAGCGCTGCAGGCCGGAGGAGCTCATAGAGATGAGTGAATACCTGGGCGGACTGCTGCACAAATACGCCCTGGATTTCCGCAGGCAGCCGGGATGCACGGAATGCGGCGGTTGCAGCCTGGAGAACGATTGCTACAGAAAACTGGAAAAGAGTATGAAGAGATGAAATACGTCGTTGCGGATTATTATCCCGGCTTCTCCTGCAAATGCGGCGATTGCCGCGCGAACTGCTGCGCGGGTTGGCCGGTCACCGTCAGTCGTCAAGAGTATGACCGGATGCTTGCTGCTCCCTGCTCTGAGGAATTCAAAAAAGAAATCAAAGAAGCGCTGCGCCTCAATTTTGCCCCGGACGAGGCGCGTTACGCCCATATCGTACATGATAAGCGCGCCCGCTGCCGCCTGCTGGGGGAGGACGGGTTATGCACCCTGCAGAAGGAAGCGGGGGAGGGCGTCCTGCCCGACGTATGCCGCCTCTATCCCCGCAACCGGCGCAGCGTGGGCGGCGTGGCGGAGTGCGCCCTCAGCCTCAGCTGCGAGGCGGTGACCGAAGCGGTTCTTGCCGTCCGTGAGCCCCTGGGATTCGTGTTAGCCGAAATCGGGGAGGAACCCATGTTTCCCATCGACATGACTTCCGGGCAGTATGCGGAGTGCCGCCGGGCCGTGGAGATCATGGAGGACCGGACGAAAGACCTTCCGGCGCGCTTCGAGGCCCTGGGCGAGGAAATCTTCGGCTGCATGGAACGCTGTCATGGAGAAGAGAGGGGGTGGGATGCTGTCCGGGTGCTGTATCAGCTGGCCTCCGATTTCAGCGGAAAAAACAAGGTGGCAGGGCCGCTCTGCTCCGAAGCCCTGAGCTTTTTCGGCATCAGCGGCAGAGAAAAGCTCTCCGGCGAGGAAGCGCAGGAGCTGCTGCGGCGTTATCGGGAGGCGGAGGACCATGTCTTTGCCGATATTCCCGATTGGCAGGCCTATGCGGAACGGCTCCTCGTCAGCCATATGTTCTACAACAGCTTCCCCCATGTGGGCGGGACCAGCGACGGCCTCAGGGCCTTCTACGGGCTGGCGGCCGTCTATGCCTTCGTGAAATTCATATTCATCGGGAACCAGCGCCACTGGCAGAGCCGGGAGGAGATCGCGGACGTGCTGGCAGACCTGTTCAGGCTTGTCGAGCACTCCGATTTCAAATACCGGGCCTCCCAGGCCTATCGGAAGCAGGCAGAATACAGCCCCGGCTGTTGGCGTCAGCTTACGGCACTCTGAGTGCTTGACATTTTTCCCCGCCGCGAGTAAAATCACTCTTATCACTTTTTAAGAGGAGAAGGAATCATGGCTAAGGATAAGAAGGTCGAACAAATCACCGATATGGAGGTGGACTTCGCCCAGTGGTTCACGGACGTCTGCATCAAAGCGGAGTTGGTGGACTATTCCGGCGTGAAGGGCCTCTTCATCCTGCGCCCCTACGGCTACGCGATCTGGGAAAACATCCAGAACTGGCTGGACCGGCGCTTCAAGGAGCTGGGACACGAGAATGTTTCCATGCCGCTGCTGATCCCGGAG
>JAEEGL016536767.1_pt1 | contig 28789 bp, 26 predicted proteins | sample 9134231 | NCBI WGS metagenome assembly JAEEGL01 (sample SAMN16246548, study PRJNA631951) | gut metagenome | biome: gut microbiome; feature: rumen; material: fiber-attached | host: Bos | place: Iran: Karaj | collected 2018-10 | reverse complement strand
CGCCGGAAGCGATTCCAGCGGAGGCGCCGGTATCCAGGCTGACATCAAGACCATGAGCGCGAACGGCGTTTACGCCATGAGCGCAATCACGGCACTGACGGCTCAGAACACGACCGGCGTAACGGACATTCTGGAGGTAACGCCTCCCTTCCTCGAACAGCAGCTGGATGCCATTTTCACGGACATTTTCCCGGACGCCGTCAAGATCGGCATGGTCTCCTCGGATAAGCTGATCCCCGTCATCGCGCAGCGGCTGCGGCAGTACGGGGCAAGGCACATCGTAGTCGACCCCGTAATGGTGGCGACGAGCGGCACCAAGCTGATGAGCGACGGCGCGGTATCCGTGCTGAAGGAGCAGCTCCTGCCGCTGGCGGAGGTTCTGACTCCCAACATACCGGAAGCCGAAATTCTGGCGGAAATGACCATTTCTTCTCCGGACGACATGGTTGCGGCCGCGAAGAAGATCAGCACGCGCTACGGCTGCGCGGTGCTCTGTAAGGGCGGACACGACCTCAACGACGCGAACGACCTCCTGTGGAAGGACGGCACGGGCGTCTGGTTCAGAGGCCGCCGCATCGACAATCCGAACACACACGGAACCGGCTGCACGCTTTCCAGCGCCATCGCCGCGAACCTCGCGAAAGAGATGCCTTTGGAAACCGCCGTACAGCGGGCAAAAGATTACATTTCCGGCGCCCTGGCGGCCATGCTCGACCTCGGCAGAGGCCGCGGGCCCATGAACCACCTGTTCGACCTGAAAAGTGAATACATCGAGGGGGCGAAGCGATGAACGCGAACCCTAAGAGCGCTTCCCTGCGGCTTCGCCGCGCGGCGCAGCCGGTTTGGGACGCGTGTTTCTCGCACCCTTTCGTCCGCGGGATCGGCGACGGAACGCTTCCGATCGAAAAGTTCCGGTATTTCATGCTGCAGGATTATCTGTACCTCTTCGACTATGCCCGCGTGTTCGCGCTGGGCGTGGTTAAGGCGCAGGACCCGAAGCTCATGCGCGTTTTTGCGGAAAACGTCGCCGTCATCCTGAACGGCGAAATGAGCATCCACCGCGCGTACATGGCGCGTCTGGGCATCACGGAAGAGCAGGTATTCGCCGTAAAGCCGGCGCTCGACAACCTTTCCTACACGAACTACATGCTTTCCGCCGCGCACAGCGGCGGGCCCGCGGAGATCACGGCCTCCATTCTGGCCTGCTCCTGGAGCTACGCGGAAATCGGGCAGATGCTCGCCGCCGTCCCCGGCGCCGCCGACCACCCGTTTTTCGGGGAATGGATCGCCGGGTATGCGTCGGAGGATTACGCGGCCAACAATCAGGGACTGATCGAGCTGATGGACGGCCTTGCAAACGACGTTCCCGATAAGCAGTTTGCCCGCCTGACGGACATTTTCGTGAACTGCAGCCGCTTTGAGCTGGCGTTTTGGGACATGTCGTGGGAGATGCGGCCATGAACGCGCTGCAGTTTGAAACGGTGTCGTACCAATATCCCAGCGAGGATTTCGACATCATCGACCGGCTCTCGTTCTCCGTCACGCCCGGCTCGTTCCACTGCATCATCGGCGTCAGCGGCTGCGGCAAAAGCACGATATTCCGCCTGACGAACGGCCTGTTAAAGGCCAAAAACGGCACGATCAAGGTAGACGGAGTGTCCGTCGCGGAACAAAAGCGCGTCTGCGGCTACATGCCGCAGAAAGACCTGCTTTTCCCGTGGCGCACCGTGGGTGAGAACCTCGCGCTGCCGCTGGAAATCCAGGGCGGGTATTCCAAAAAAGCGCAGCGTGAAAAGATCGACGCTGCCTTATCCGACGTCGGCCTCGAGGGGTGCTTCGACAAGTGGCCGCACGAGCTTTCCGGCGGCATGCGGCAGCGGGCAGCCTTCGCGCGCACGATGCTCACGGGAAGCGACCTGCTGCTCCTGGACGAGCCGTTTTCTGCGCTGGATTTTTTAACGCGCATTTCCATGCAGGAATGGCTTCTCGATCAATGGCAGCGGCACGGAAAGACGATTTTGTTCATCACGCACGACGTGGAAGAGGCGATCTTCCTCTCCTCGAGCGTTCTGGTCGTGGAGCACACGCCGATCCGCGCGCTGAAGGACATCCCCGTTCCTCTGGCATATCCGCGCGCGCGTCAGGATCTCGCGCGGCCGGAAATCCTGGAGCTCAGGGAACAGCTCGTTGAAATGCTTCGAAAGCAGGTGACGGAATGAAAAAAACCGGTAGAGCCAATAAAGCCAATCTGCCAGCGTTGATATTCCTCTTCGCCGTGCTGATCATCTGGCAGTTCGGCGCGATGCGCATCGACGCCGCCTACATCCTGCCCACGCCGATACAGATCGTTGAACGGATGTGGGAGCTGAGGGACGCGCTCTTTGCGGTGCATCTCCCCGCCACCATGCTGGTAACGCTTCTGGGACTGGTGATCTCGCTGGTCCTGGGGCTTGGGCTTGCGATACTGATGGACGCCAGTCCGTTCTGGAAAAAATCGCTGTATCCGATCGTCATCGCGTCTCAGACCATCCCGACCACGACCATCGCGCCTCTGTTCGTGCTGTGGTTCGGCTACGGGATCTGGAGCAAGGTGCTGGTGACGGTGCTGATCACGTTCTTCCCCATCACGATCACCGTGTACGACGGACTCCAGTCCGCAAAGGTGGAAATGACGGAACTGCTGCTCACCTACGGCGCGAGCAAGCGCGATATCTTCCTCAAGATCAAAGCGCCCTGCGCCCTGCCGTACCTATTCTCCGCCATCAAAATGGCGCTGCCCATGAGCATGATCGGCGCCGCCATCGGCGAGTGGCTCGGCGCGCAGAGCGGCCTCGGGTACTTTTCGCGCCGCATGATGACGCAGCTGGACGGCGCGGGCGTGTTCGCCCCGATCGTGCTGCTGTCGGTCATCGCGATGGTGACCGTGGGATTGGTCACATTGTTGGAAAAAAGAGTTGTCCGCTGGCGCGGAGAATTCTAACTGCATTTTTTGATAATAAAAAGGAGTATTGATTATGAAACGCGTATTATGTATTTTATTTGTCTGTGTCCTGACCTGCGCCCTTCTTCTGAGCGGCTGCGCATCCGCGCCCGCGGAGGAAAAGCTGAAAGAACTCGACGTCGTGCTCGATTGGTACCCGAACGCGCTCCACGCCTTTTTATACGTCGCCATGGAAAAGGGATACTATGCGGAAGAAGGTCTGAAGGTGAACATCCGCTTCCCGTCCAATGAAAACGACGCGATCTCGCTCGTCGCCGCGGGACAGGCGGACATCGGTCTGTACTACCAGCAGGACGTCATTCAGGCCAGAGTGAACCAGAACGTACCGGTAAAATCCATTGGCGCCGTCGTTCAGGGCCCGCTGAATATCGTGCTGTCGCTGAAGGATAAGGGCATAACCTCCCCGAGCGACCTCGTCGGAAAGACCGTAGGCTACGCCGGAACGGAGCTTTCCGAAGCGCTCATTCGCAGCATCATGCAGAACGTCGGCGCGGATTACAGCGACGTCACCATGATCAACGTGGGCTTCGATCTGATGAGCTCCATGACGACGGGCAACGTCGACGCGACCATCGGTTGCCTTGTCAACCACGAAGTCCCGCAAATGGAGAAGGAAGGCTTTGAAGTCAACTGGTTCGATCTGGACGATTACGGCGTTCCCACGTATTACGAGGGAATTTTCCTCGCCAATGACAAGGCGATCGCCAACGACAGCGAAACGCTGTGCGCGTTCCTGCGCGCGTCCGCCCGCGGATTTGAGGACATGAAAGCCGATCCCGAGGGTGCGCTCGCGATCCTGCTCGCCAACCAGAACGAAGAAAACTTCCCGCTGGATCAAAGCGTGGAAAGCAAGAGCATGGACGTGCTGCTGCCCTTGATGGAGACCGCGCAGGCGAAATTCCTTTCCCAGTCCGACGAATGCTGGGAAGAGAACATCGAATGGATGCGGAAGGAAGGGCTGATCGACGGCGACGTCGCGCTTGACGACGTGCGTGTAAATCTGGAATTCTGATGAAATCCCTTTATAAGCGCCTGTAAAGTGAAAATCAAAGTGCTTTACAGGCGCTTTCTTCGTTTCCTGCAGGTTTATTTACAAAAACTTTCCAAAGCCGTGAAATATCCGTCGCCATATTCTGGCATAATATATCCAAAAGCTTGGAAAGCGAGACAAAGCCGTTCCAACTGTGAAATCGAAAATCTTCTTGGGGAGGTACGCTGTGACGAACATTCTGCTCGTGGAAGACGACAAGAGCATTGTTTCCAATCTGACCGCGTTTTTGAATGCGGAAGGCTTTCGCGTAAAAAGCGCGTCGGGACAGGCCGAGGCCTTGGCGCTCATGGAAAAAGAGTCGTTCCAGTTGGCGCTTCTGGACATCTCGCTGTCCGACGGAAACGGATTTGCGACGTGTTCGGCCATCAAATCCGAATACGGCATACCCGTGATATTCCTGACCGCTGCGGATGACGAATACAGCACCGTCGCAGGCTTCGAGCTGGGCGCGGACGACTATGTCGCAAAGCCATTCCGCCCAAAGGAGCTCGTGATGCGCATCAAAAACATCCTGCGTCTGACCGGCGGCGCGGGCTCTGTCATACGCCTCGGTGACGTCGTCGTGGATACCGTCAAGGGCATCGCGTTGAAGGACGGCCGCGATCTTTCCCTGTCTGCGCTCGAATACCGTCTGCTGCTCGTGTTCCTCAATAACCGCGGCGCCATCCTTTCCCGTCCGCAGCTCCTTGAGGCGATCTGGGACATCGCGGGCGAGTTCGTCAACGACAACACGCTCACGGTGTACATCAAACGCCTGCGGGAGAAGATCGAGACCGACCCGCAGAACCCGGTCATCATCAAGACCGTCCGCGGCCTAGGATACAAGGTGGATCTATGATGAAGCTATTTAGGAATCCGGAGGTCCTGCGGCCATTCCTCCTGTGCGTCGCGCTGTCGGCCGCCGCGTCGGCGGCCGCGTTTTTTCTGAACGCCTACTTGGGGCTGTGGGTCTTCGTCCTGTGCGTTCTTTTTACGGCGATCTATTGCGTCAGCACATACAGGTGGTACCGGCGGATCGCGGAATTGTCGTTCGACGTCGACCGCGTGCTGCACGGCGACAGCCATATCTCCTTTGAAAAATACGCCGAGGGCGAACTCGGCGTATTGCAGAGCGAGCTTTATAAAATGACCGTTCGCCTCAGGGAACAGCAGCAGCGGCTGCAGGCGGACAAGGCATATCTGGCGGATTCGATCGCGGATATTTCCCATCAGATCCGCACGCCGCTCACGTCGATCAACCTTCTGATCTCCCTGCTGTCCGAACCGAACATCACCGACCAAAGGCGGCAGGAACTCGCCCGCGACCTTTATGAGCTGCTTTCCCGCATCGACTGGCTGGTGACCTCCCTGCTGAAAATCTCAAGGCTCGACGCGGGAACGGTGACATTTAAGAAGGAGACCCTGCCGCTGGAACAGCTCGTACATAAGGCTGCCGCGCCGCTCCTCATTCCGCTGGAGCTGAGGGAGCAGACGCTCGGCATCCGCGCGGAGGGGAATTTCTGCGGCGACGTTCTCTGGACCTGCGAAGCGCTGACGAATATCATCAAAAACTGCATCGAGCATACGCCGAACGGCGGCAGGATCGAGATCGACGCGTCCGAAAACGCCCTGTACGCGGAAATCTCCGTCTCCGACAACGGCAGCGGCATATCGAGCGAAGACCTGCCCCACATTTTCGAGCGTTTTTACAAGGGCGCAAACTCCGGCGAAAAAAGCTTCGGCATCGGGCTCGCGCTTTCCGCGCGGATCGTCGCCGCGCAGCAGGGCGCGATCAAGGCGGAACAGAACACGCCCAAAGGCGCCCGTTTCGTCATGCGTTTTTACAAGGGAAGCGTCTGATGTGCGTCAAGTGACGTTTTTGTTATTTTCCGGTCACCGGCCTGTCACCTTGACAATGTAGTATATTTCTCAAAACCCGCCAAAGGAGATTTTTGCGTTATGGAAATACTACGGGCAGAAAACCTCTGCAAGATATACGGAAAAGACGAAAACACGGTCAGGGCGCTGGACAATGTGTCCTTTTCGGTCAATAAAGGCGAGTTCGTCGCCATCGTCGGCCCATCCGGCTCCGGAAAATCCACGCTCCTTCATATATTGGGCGGCGTGGATAAGCCCACGAGCGGAACGGTGTTCATGGACGGAAGCGACGTCTATGCGCAGAACGACGAGCAGCTCGCCATTTTCCGCCGCCGGCAGGTGGGGTTGATCTACCAGTTCTACAACCTCATTCCGGTACTGAACGTGACGGAGAACATCACGCTGCCCGTCTTAATGGATGGGCAGAAGGTGAACGAGGAACGCCTTAATGAGCTCCTCGTCACCCTCAAGCTGACCGGCCGCGAAAGGCATCTGCCCAACCAGCTTTCGGGCGGCCAGCAGCAGCGGGTATCCATCGGCCGCGCGCTGATGAACGCGCCGGCCGTCGTGCTTGCCGACGAGCCCACCGGCAATCTCGACAGTCAAAACACGCGGGAGATCTTCGAGCTCCTGAAAATGTCCAACCGAAAGTACGAACAGACGCTCATCATCATCACCCACGATGAAAACATCGCCCTGCAGGCCGACCGCATCATTACGCTGGAGGATGGGAAAATCGTCCGCGACGAGGTGATCCGGAAATGAACATATTCCGAAAGATCGCCCTGCAATCCCTCAGGCGCAACAAGGCGCGCACGATCGTTACGATCATCGGCATCATGCTCTCCGCCGCGCTGGTCTGCGCGGTCACCACGTTTGTTTCCAGCATGCACAATTACATTCTGGAGAACCTGATCTATCAAAACGGCAGCTGGCACGGCAGCGCACTGAGCGCCGGATACGACGTTTATGAGAGTATCCGCGATTCCGACGAGATCGCTGAAGCCGTATTCGCCGAGAACCTCGGCTACGCGAAGGTGGACGGCCGTCAGGCTGAATTAAAGCCGTATCTTTTCGTGCTCGGCGCATCCGCTGGCTTTCAGGAAATGATGCCCGTCCACATCACCTCCGGCCGGTATCCGGAAAAAACGGACGAAATCCTCCTGCCGGAGCACCTCGCGAATAACGGCGGGGTCGTTTTCAATGCCGGAGATACGCTCGAATTGACGCTCGGCGAACGGACGCTGGGCGAAGAAGCGCTTTATCAATACAACCCGCTGATCTTTGGCGAATCCGGCGATTTTCTCGAAACCTTCGAGGCCAGGGAGACCCGCACCTACACGGTCACCGGCTTCTACGCGCGCCCGAAATTTGAAGGCTACGACGCGCCCGGCTACACGGCGATCACCGTCGCGGACGAACGCGCGCGCACGGATGTTTCCTACGACGTCTACTTCAAAATGACCGACCCGCAGGACGTCTACGCGTTCATGGAAAACCACCGGCTTCCCGGCAGCACGAACACGAGCGTTTTAGCCTATTCCGGCATTTACCGCTTCGACAGCTTAGGCATGGTGCTCGTCCGCCTCGCGGTCATATTCATCGTGCTGATCGTATTCGGCTCCGTCGCGCTGATCTACAACGCCTTTTCCATCTCGGTCTCCGAGCGCACGCGGCAGTTCGGGCTGCTCGCCTCCGTAGGCGCAACGAAAAAACAGCTCCGGAAAACGGTTTATTTTGAAGCGCTGGCTGTCAGCGTCGTCGGCATCCCGCTGGGGATACTGGTCGGCATCGGCGGCATCGGCGTTACGCTGCTGCTGATCGGCCACAAATTCTCGATCTTTTCCGGTTTTGACATGCCGCTGCGGCTGTGCGTGTCCGTGGAAGCGATCGTCATTGCCGTGGCGATCGCGCTCATTACCGTGCTCATTTCCGCTTGGATACCGGCAAGGCGGGCCACCCGCATTTCGGCGGTGGACGCGATCCGGCAAAGCGCCGATATTCAGGCGGGCAGCCGGCCCGTGCGAACCGCCAGGCTGACGTACCGGCTGTTCGGCCTCCCCGGCATGCTCGCGGGCAAATACTTTAAGCGGAGCCGCAGGAAATACCGCGCGACCGTCATCAGCCTGTTCATGAGCATCGTTTTGTTTATCGCGGCCGCGTCCTTTACGGATTACCTGATCGAAGCCGCAACGGGAAGCCTCTCCGCGGGCGGATGCGACATCCTGTACTACTACGAAAAAAAGGATGCGCAGTCGGAGCCGACGGCGGACGAACTGCTGTCCCTGCTCGGGAGCGGAGCCAATGTCACCGGCGCCTGCTACACGCAGACGCAGTACCCGACCGCACAGATCGAGCTGAAGTATCTGGACGAACGCTTGCTTTACCTTCAGCCGGAGCTCGCAGAAACGTCGCCTGCCGAAATCTCCGCATACCTGACGTTCGTCAACGACGAAGAGTTCAAGAAGCTGCTGCAAACGTACCGTCTGGACGAGCGGCTCTACATGAACGAGCAGGAACCGCTTGCGCTCGCCGTCGATGGGTATACCGTATTCGACCGGGAACAGGAAAGGTTCATTTCCGTCAACACGTTAAAATCGGACGTCAGCGAAGCTGTGCTGCGCATCCGGAGAGAGATTCCCGGTTATTATCTTCAGGAGCAGATCGAGGACGGCTTTGGGAACACGACGCTGCGTTACGCAGCCAGCGACGGTTCCGGCAGTACGATCGAAATGCCGCTCGAGGACGCCTCCGACACGATCGCGATCCGGTCGGGAAGAACGATCAGTGAGCGTCCCTATTTCGTGAATCAAACGGGGCTCGTGTTCGTTTATCCAGCCTGCATGCAGCCGGTTTTACTGACCGGCAGCGAAACGGACCCGGCATACCGCTATTACTTTACCTCCGACAACCCCGCCGCGAGCTACAAGGCCCTGCAGCAGACGCTGAACGAAAACAGTCTGACGAGCGCCTCCCTCATCAATTACGCGGAACAGGTCGAGGAGCAGCGGAACATCATTACGGTCATCGAGGTGTTCTCCTACGGCTTTATTATCCTGATCTCTCTGATCGCCGCGGCAAACGTATTCAATACGATCTCCACGAACATCAGCCTGCGGCGCCGTGATCTCGCGATGCTCCGCTCCGTCGGCATGACCGAAAGGGGATTCCGAAAGATGATGAACTTTGAATGCCTCCTCTACGGCGCCAAGGCGCTCCTTTACGGGCTGCCCGTCTCGGCGGTGGTCGCGCTCCTGATCTACGGCGCCATGTCAGACGGGTACGCCACGGTCTTCCGTCTGCCGTGGATATCCATAGGCATCGTGGTATTGAGCGTGTTTGCGGTCGTATTCGCGACGATGCTGTACGCCATGCACAAGGTCGGGAAAGAAAATCCGATCGACGCCCTGCGCAGCGAGACCTTCTAAAACGCGATTCCCTTTGCACTTTTGTCCCGCCTCGTGGTAGAATCGGGAAAAAGCATGTGAGAGAGGCAGTCATGAAAGCGGAAATCCTTGCTCCGGTCGGCGGAAAAGAACAGCTCCTTGCGGCCGTGCGCTGCGGCGCGGACGCGGTATATCTCGGCACCAAGGGCTTTAACGCGCGAAGAAACGCCGAAAACTTCGAGAACGACGATCTCACGGATACCGTGCGCTACTGCCACAGCCACGGCGTAAGGGTGCACGTCACGGTCAACACGCTCGTCACGGACGACGAGACGAAAGCGCTGGAGGAGACGGCATACGAAGTCGCAGCTTCCGGCGCCGACGCGGTCATCGTACAGGACCCGTTCGTGATGGAGCTGTTTTTGAAGCGCTATCCTTCCCTTCCCGTCCACGCTTCCACGCAGTGCGCCGTACACAATACGGACGGCGTGCGTTTTTTGGAGGATCTGGGCGTAGCGCGCGTGGTGCTGGCAAGAGAGCTTTCGTTCAAAGAAATCGAAAAAATCCGCCGTGAAACGACGGTAGACCTGGAGGCGTTCGTACACGGCGCGCTGTGCATGAGCGTTTCCGGAAGCTGCTATCTTTCCAGCGTCATCGGCGGCAGGAGCGGCAACCGCGGGCTCTGCGCCCAGCCGTGCCGCCTGAATTTCCACTGCTTCCAAAACGAATACGCGCTTTCCCTTAAGGACATGTCGCATATCCGGCATATCCCTATGCTCGCGGAGGCGGGCGTCTGTTCCTTTAAGATCGAAGGGCGCATGAAACGCCCCGAATACGTGGCGGCTGCCGTAACAGCCTGCCGCCTCGCACGGGACGGAAAAGAATACGACGAAGCGCAGCTGAAAGCCGTCTTTTCACGCAGCGGCTTTACCGACGGCTATCTTTCGGGCAAACGCGGCGCGGAGATGTTCGGCCGGCGCAGCAAGGAGGACGTCGTCGCCGCGGAGGATGTGTTCGGCGCGCTAAGTCGGCTTTACGACAGGGAAACGCCCCTGCTGCCGGTCAAAATGACGCTCGGCATACAGGACGGGGCGCCTTCCGCGCTGACGGCCGCCTGCGGCGGCGCGACCGTCACGGTCAGCGGGCAGGCGGGCATCCCCGCGCAGCAGCGGCCCACGGACGCGGAGCACGCCGCGAAATTCCTGCAGAAAACCGGCGGAACGCCGTTCTTCGTTTCCGAGCTGGAAGTGAAAAACGACAGCCGGCTCATGCTGCCGCCCTCCGAACTCAACGCCATGCGCAGGCAGGCGCTGAACGCGCTCACGGACGCGCTCGGCGCGGTCCGTCCGCATCCGCAAACGGTTTTTTCCTTCGCGCAGGAGCACTATTCCCCGCCCGAAAAAGCGGCGCTCTGGGGGCGCTTTTCCGGCGTTTCCCAGCTGTGGGAAAACATCGCGCTCGAAAAAATCATCCTCCCATATCACTGCATACTGGACGATCCCTCGCTGGCGAAGCGATACGCGGGCAGGCTCATCGCGGAACCGCCCGCCGTGCTCTTCCCGGAAAACGAGGACGAGATCCGGCAGGACTTCAAAAAGCTGTCCGCGCTCGGTGTAGACGGCGTCTGGGCGGAAAACATGTACGCAGTGCGCCTCGGGAAGGAGCTGGGGCTGAAGGTGTACGGCGGCGCGGGGCTGAATATCATGAATTCGCGTTCCCTGCAAATATGCGCCGACTGGGGGCTTTCTGCGGCGACGATCTCCTTTGAACTGACGATGAACCGAATAGCCAGCCTCGGTTCCGCCCTGCCGCGCGGGTACATCGCCTACGGGCGGCTTCCGGTCATGCGGCTGCGGAACTGTCCCGCAAAAGCGGCCGCCGGCTGCGCGGTGTGCGGCGGGCATGCGCAGCTGACCGACAGGACCGGCGCGAAGTTCCCTCTCGTGTGCGAAAACAGGCGCTTTGTCACGCTCCTCAATTCCGTGCCGCTGCACCTGGGGGGCAAATACCAGTGCCCGACGGATTTTAAGCTGCTCTACTTTACCGTCGAAACGCCGGAGGAATGCCGAAAGGCCGCGGAGGAAATCGCCTCCGACCGCGTATCCGGCCATCCGCGCACCGGCGGGCTGTACTACCGCGCAGTAAAATAGGAGCGTTTTCTTCCCTTCCCCGAAACGCCCCGCAAACCCGACAGATTGAAAATCCCGACGCTTTATGCTATCCTTCTCTACGTCAAGTTTTGTTCAGGAGGCGGCGCATGGTCGATCGTATCAACGCAAACATTTCCCACGCATCCTATTATTCCTCGGGTCGTTTCGCTACGGCCGAAGAATTTCGTCAAAGAGTGCTGCAATCCTTTCCGAAGGCACTATTCTACGACGTGAACGCGCAGATGGAGCATCCTTACCTGAAAGACATGCAGACGGCGGAAAAATTCCTGCACGGCGGCGGACAGACCTATCGAGTCTGCCGCTTTTTGCTGACGCATTTCTGTCCAGACCCCGAGAAAACAGGGCTGTTCGGTTTTTGTGCCATGCTCGCGTATTTCGCAGAAACGAATATCGTATCGCTTTCCTTCCATTACGCGGTACGCGCGGTCACAGCGGATCAGATCATCGCACTGCGGCAGTCGGGAGAGCACCGAAAATACTCCTTCGCAGACGGCGAACGTTCCTGCGCGGAGCTGGCGCAGGAAATCTGCCGTGCGCTCGATCTGCCCGCGCGCGCCATCGAGCACAGCTATCTGTGCGAAATCACCAAATTCGGCGATTATACGCTGATCGACCGCATCGAAAAGGAGCAGGCGCTCATGCTTTACGGGTTCCTTTCGGGAGACGAAGGGTACTCTTTCGTGCCGGAAAGCCTCGCGCGGGAACGCCTTTCCTATTCGTGGGGCAGTCGAAATTTTATCCGCATCTACGCCGCGGAGCACGCGTTCCTGTTTCTGAACCTTCTGGACAGCCCCGCGCACGAGAGCTATCTCGCGCGGCAGGACGCGTTCGGCACCGCGGTTTACGGCGGCTGCAACGCGTATTTCACCATGGGCGAATGTCCCTTGACCGTCAACCACGGCATATTGTTTTCGGTGGAATTCGCCATGATGCTCAAGGCGCTCGTCAACGACGTCATCGCCTTTCAAAGCGAATACAACCGGAAAAAGCGCACCTCGTACTACCGGCGGATCCGCACCACGCGCGATTTCAGGCGAAAGATCATTCTGGTGCTGGAAAAGGTGGAAAACATCGAGATCGCGGAGATTGGCGAAATGAGCGCCATGCTGCTGCAAAGCCAGCATATCGCGCCGATTGTCGACCATGTGAAATACCTTCTGGAGCTTTTGGAGGGCGACCTGAGCCTCATCTACTCGGAGCGCAACAACGTGCTCGTGACGGCGCTCACCATACTGGGGCTGCTGCTGGCGGCATGGCAGATCTATCTGGCTTTCTGAGCGTACAAAAAAGCAGACCGCAGCGGTCTGCTTTTTATTTTTCAGAATAACGCCGTCAGCCGCGCCATACGCGCGAAACGAAGCTTTCGACTTCTTTTGCCGCCCACCCGAGGCGTTCCCGCGTCACCGTCAGCACCCTGCCGTTCTGTTTCAGCTTCCGGTGCAGGTTCTCGCTTTCCCGCAGGATATCGTCCGGCAGATTCAGCATGCGCGCGGTATGCGTCAGGTTTTCGTGCGATTTCACGGTGCCTGTCAGCGGCTTCCCGAGATTCAGAATTTCATTTAACGGCTCCATGAACGCGGGCGACATCAGCTCGATTCCGCCGATCTCATCCAGAAGGATCAATTCACAGCCGTTTTCCCCGCACAAATCACGAGCGCGGGCGATCGCGTCCTCCAGCACCGAAGGGAACGAATTCCCCTTGTACAGAAAGACGCCGTCCAATCCGGCGCGGTATTCCGCTTCCAGCTCCGGCAGAGCTTCGCCGCCGATCGCGCAGGCGCGGAATCCGCATATGTTCCCATCCTGAAAGAGCCGCTGCGTCATGAGTCCCGCCACTTTCTCCCGATAGGGTATCAAAGCGTTGCGAAGAATCGTGGACTTGCCCACGCGGGGCGGCCCCTGTAAAAACAGATACATGATAAACCTTTCTATTCCCCTGCCTTTGACGGCTTGCGTTCAGGCCGTCAAATCCGCCTCTTTCGCATCGATATAGGCGATCAGCGCCTGTGGGTCGAGCAGCATCTGCAGCCCCCGCATGCCCGCGCTCACAGCGATCTCATCGAAAAGGATCGCCGTTTCATCAATGTAGACGGGAAACTTTTTCTTCATTCCCACCGGCGAGCAGCCGCCGCGTATATAGCCAGTGATTCCCAAGAGCTCCCGCACATGGACCATCTCCACGCTCTTGTTCTTCGACGCGCTCGCCGCCTTTTTCAGATCCAGTTCGGCGCTGACCGGAATGCAGAACACCGTAATGCCGGTCTTGTCCGCTCGGGTCACGAGCGTCTTAAAAACCTGATCCGCGGGCAAGCCGATCGCCTCGGCCGCGTGCACGCCGGACAGGTCGTTTTCATCGTATTCGTAAGCGGCCGTTCGGTAAGCGATCTTTGCCGCGTCCAAAAGCCGCATGGCGTTCGTCTTCGTCATGTTCCCCGGTCAGTCCTCTATCGTCAGCTTGTCGCCGAACACGACTTTTGCCCGCCTTTCCATCTCCGCCCTGTCGACGCTTGGAGCATCCTTCATCTCGCCCACCTGCAGCGAAAGCTCCGGAGCGACCTCCTTCAGCGTCGCGCACAGCACCTCGAGGTTCTTCGGGACCGTCAGTGCCGCAATGTGCGAAGCCTGCGCGTTCCGGAACTGCAAAAACAGCGTCTGTTCCAGAACGAGCGGCGCCGCGTCGCGCGCGAGGATATAAAGCGGCAGGTTCTTTTGCTGCAGCCGATTTAGAAATTGCTTGCAAATATCCCCGCTCGCCGAAGCCTGCTTTTCCGGCTCCGCTTTCACCGGCTTTTCCGGTTCCGTTTTCGCCGTCTGCGCGGTTTCGCGCGCAATGGTTTCCTTTTTCGGCACTGCGGCCGGCGCAGCCTGAACCGGCTTTTGCGCGCCGCCCTCTTTCAGCATCTTTTCCAGCTTCTCCACGCGCTCCTCGAGCGCCAGCACCGTGCGCTCCTCCTCGGGGCGGCACAGCCGCACGACCGTGCTTTCCAGCAGCACGCGCGGCAGGCTCAGGTATTTCATTTCACTCTGCACGCGCACGAACGATTCCATCGCGTTCAGTAAAAACGCTTCGGAAGCCCGCTCCGCCTGCGCGCTGTAACGCTGCATGGCATCCTGCGTGCAATCGAGCATATCGCTGCAGTCGCCGCACGTTTTTGCGAGCATCAACGCCCGCATGTGCTGCGCCATATCCCGCGCGAACACGCCAAGGTCACGGCCGCCGAACACCACGCGTTCGACCGTCTTAAGCGCCGCCGCGGCGTCGCCGTTCATCATCTCGTCCGCGAGGGAAAAGAGCGTACCCTGCTCCATGCTGCCGAGCACGTCGTACACATCGGACGCTTTTACGTTGCTGCCGCAAAACGCGAGGCACTGATCCGTCAGGCTCAGCGCGTCGCGCATGCCGCCGTCGGCCGCGCGCGCGATCACTTCCAGCCCTTCGTCGTCGATCCGCGCGCCCACGTCTTTCAGAATCTTCCGCAGCGTCGCCACCATATCCGATATCTTCAGACGGTGAAAATCGTATCTCTGGCAGCGGGATATGATCGTCGCCGGAAGCTTCTGCGGCTCCGTCGTAGCAAACATGAACACCACGTGCGCAGGCGGTTCCTCCAGCGTTTTCAGGAGCGCGTTAAACGAGTGTCCCGTCAGCGCGTGCGCTTCGTCGATGATGTAAACCTTTGTTTTCAGGTTCAGCGGCAGAAACTGCGCCTTTTCCAGCAGCGCGCGCATCTCCTCCACGCCGTTGTTGGAAGCGGCGTCAAGCTCCACGATATCGACGTCCTCGTCCAGCGTGCGCCTGCAGCTCTCGCATTCGCCGCAGGGCTCGCCGGTCTCGCGGGCGTTTTCGCAGTTGATCGCCCGCGCGAGTATTTTCGCCGTGCTCGTTTTGCCCGTCCCGCGCGTGCCGCAGAACAGGTATGCGTGCGCAATATGCCCCGTCCGCACCTGGTTTTTGAGGATCGTCGTGATATGCTCCTGACCGATCACATCCTCAAACCGCCGCGGACGGTATTTGCGGTATAAAGCCTGATAGCTCACGCCGGTTCCCTCCCTTTACCGCACCAGCTCGATCTTTTTATGCTTCGTGCTCTGCTTGTAAAGCACAAACTTCCTTCCGATGCACTGAACGACATCCGCGCCCGTTGCCTGCGCGAGCAGATCCGCCGCCTCGCGCGCGGTCACGTCGGCGGTCTCCAATATCGTTCCCTTAACAAGCTCCCGCGTTTCTAAAGCAAGCGAAAGCTGTTCGGCAACGTTTTCTCCGATTCCGCCTTTGCCGATCTGGAGGATCGGCTGCAAGTCGTTCGCCATGGCGCGCAGCTGCGCGCGCTGTCTGCTGTTTAAGGCCATTTTCTTTCGCTCCTATCAGTCCGTAAAATCAAATTCCCATTCGCCCAGCCTGACGCTGCTCCCGTCCACGGCGCCCTTTTCGCGCAGCGCGGCAATGATGCCTTCCTTAATGAGAAGCTGCTGGAAGCGCCGCATGGACGCGTCGTCGTTCGGGTCGGTGGTGTCGAGTATCCACTGCACGGTGCCGCCGTATACCGTGAACGCGCCGTCGTCCTCTCTTTCCACGGTGAAGCCGGACTCGTATTCGGGCTTCAGCTCCAGTTCCTCTTCTTCAAACGCGTATACGGGCGGGAGCGTCTGAAGCAGGCGCACCACCGCGTCAAGGAGCGCATCAAATCCCTGCGCCGTCGCCGCCGATACGGGGAACACCGCGATGCCCTGCGGCTCCAGAGCCGCCTTGAGGCGTTCAAAGTTCTCCTCCGCGCCCGGTATATCCATTTTATTTGCCGCAACCACCTGCTTCAGAGTACAGAGCCTGTCCCCGTACTGCTCCAGCTCGCGGTTGATCTGCGCATAATCCTCCAGCGGATCGCGCCCTTCGCTCCCCGAACAGTCCAGCACATGTACGAGCATGCGCGTGCGCTCGATGTGCCTTAAGAATTCATGCCCAAGCCCCGCGCCATGCGCGGCTCCTTCGATCAGCCCGGGAATATCCGCCAGCACAAACGTGCTTTCATAGCGTTTCACCACGCCGAGATTCGGCGTGAGCGTGGTAAAGTGGTAATTCGCGATCTTCGGCTTTGCGGCCGTCAGCACCGACAGTATCGTGGACTTGCCGACATTCGGCAGGCCTACGAGCCCTACGTCGGCAATGGTCTTGAGCTCCAGCTCCACCTCGCGCTCCTTCGTCTTCTGCCCCGGCTGCGCAAAGCGCGGCGCCTGGCGCGTGGGCGTGGCAAAACGCGCGTTGCCCTTTCCGCCGCGGCCGCCTCTGATAAGCACCTTCTGCTTGTCCGGCTCGCTCATGTCGGCGATCACGCTGCCCGTTTCCAGATCGCGCACCACCGTGCCGACCGGCACGCGCACGTAGACCGGCTCGCCGTTTTTCCCGCGCTGCAGCTCCGCCTTCCCGTTTTCTCCGCGCTCCGCGCGAAAATGTCGGGCAAAGCGAAAATCCAGCAGCGTGTTTTTCCCCGCATCGGCCACGAATATCACGTCGCCGCCGTTGCCGCCGTCGCCGCCCGAAGGGCCGCCGCGCGCGACGTATTTTTCACGATGGAACGCCGCGCAGCCGTCGCCGCCGTCGCCCGATTTGATTACGATCCGTACTTTGTCGACGAATTGCATGTGTCATTCCTTTCCGCGCACACGCCCTTCAGCGTGCATTGTTCGCATTTGGGATTGCGCGCCGCGCAGACCTGACGGCCGTGAAAGATCAGCCAGTGATGCGCGTCCGACCATTTGTCGCGCGGGATATTCTGCATCAGCTGCTTTTCCGTTTGCAGCACGTCCTTCGCCTGCGCGAGGCCGATGCGGTTGGAAACGCGGAACACGTGCGTGTCCACCGCAATGGCGGGAATGCCGAAAGCATTGCTGAGCACCACGTTCGCAGTCTTCCTGCCGACTCCCGGCAGAGCCGTGAGCGCCTGCATATCCGCGGGCACCTCTCCGCCGTGCCGTTCCATAAGGATCTTACACGCGGCAACGATGTTCTTCGCCTTGGTCTGATACAGGCCGCAGCTCTTGATATACGGCTCCAGCTCCTCCGGCGCGAGCGCGGCAAAGTCCGCCGGTCCGTGAAATTTCGCAAACAGCTCTCTGGTACAGATGTTCACGCGCTTATCCGTGCACTGCGCGGAAAGTATCGTCGCCACCAGCAGCTCAAAAGGGTTGGTGTATAAAAGCTGCGGCCGCGCGTTCGGGTATGTGCGTTCCAGTATTTTGAGCGCCTCGGCCCGTTTCTCCTCAGAAAGCATCATGATTTAATCCTTCCGCCGTATTTTTCCTTCAATATATCCGCCATGCTGACCGCGTACATGCGCAGCTTTTCCTCGTCCTCCTGCCCTTCGAGCATGATGCGCACCAGCGCCTCCGTGCCCGATGGGCGTACCAACACGCGCCCGAATCCCTGCATCTCGGCTTCCACCTGCTCGATGCGCGCTTTCAATACGGGGTCCTGCGCCGCCGCCATGCGGTCGCCGTCGACGATCACGTTCACCAGCACCTGCGGATAGATCGGTATCTGCTTTGCGAGCGCGCTCAGGCGCTGTCCGCTCTTTTTGATGATCTTCATCAGCTGGATCGCGCTGAGGATCCCGTCGCCGGTCGTGTTTTCGTCCAGGAAAATCACGTGTCCGGACTGTTCGCCGCCGAGGTTCAGCCCATTCTGCTGCATGCGTTCCAGGACGTAGCGGTCGCCCACCTGCGTTTCCTCGACCGCTATGCCGGCCGCCTGCATCGCCTTTTTCAGTCCCAGATTGCTCATGACCGTCGTCACGAGCGTATTGTCCTTCAGCGTGCCCGCCGCCCGCATCGCCAGCGCGCAGATGCCCATGATGCGGTCGCCGTCCACGATATTGCCGTGCTCGTCCACGGCAATCATGCGGTCCGCGTCGCCGTCGAAGGCAAAGCCCACGTCCGCGTCCTGTTCGTTCATCAGCTCCTGCAGGCGCGCGGGATACGTCGAACCGCAGCGGTCGTTGATATTCGTCCCGTCCGGTTCGTCCGCAAACGCGTAGACTTCCGCGCCCAGTTCGCGGAACAGCCGCGGCGCAAGTCCCGCGGCGGCGCCGTTCGCGCAGTCGAGTACGATCTTAAAGCCCTCGAACGATTCCACCGTTTTTTCGCGAAGAAAATGGATATAATCGTCCTTCGCCCGCCGCATGCGGATGATATGCCCCACCTGCGCGCCTGTCGGCCGCACGGGTTTTGCGTCGTTCTCGATCAAATACTGTATCTCATCTTCCAGCGCGTCTGAAAGCTTGAAGCCTTTGCCGTCAAACCATTTGATTCCGTTGTATTCCATCGAATTGTGCGAAGCGCTGATCATGACCGCCGCGTCCGCCCGGTACAGGCGTACCAGATACGCAAGCACAGGCGTAGGCAGCACGCCGCAAAGCAGCACGTCCGCGCCTACTGAACAGATGCCCGCGGCCATTGCCGCAGCCAACATGTCGCCGGACAGGCGCGTATCCATTCCCAAAAGGATTCGGGGCCGGTGCACCTGACTGGTCAGCACTGACGCGCCCGCAGCGCCGATCTGCATCGCAAGCTCACACGTCAGCGTACTGTTGGCGATGCCGCGCACGCCATCCGTTCCAAACAACCTCGACATATTTCCCTGTCCTCCTGCCGTATTCGCCAATGATACCGATACTTTATATCTGCGATATAATATACACGTTTTCATAAAACCGTGCAAGGCAGACGCGCACGCGCGCAGACGTCCGTCCACATGATTATTATAACCGCAAAACGCTCCGGCGCAAATTCCTTATTGCTTTCATTTCCGCAAAAAAGCACAAAAAAAGCCGCCCGCTGAGGCGGCTTAATAAGCTCCCTGTCAGCTCTCCAGCGATTCGAGATAGGCGTTGATCTGCTCCAGACTGTCGAATACGATCCCTTTCCGGAGCTGCTCCCGTTCCTCCTGAATAAACTGCTCCGGCTCGGTGCGAATGCGCATGACCATGCGCGTCCGGTAGGTCTCCGGCTCCGTCTGCGTGACCTCCAGCATGCCGTCGCCCGCATCTGTCAGCATGTAATGCAGCGGGCAGCAGCCCTCCAATTCCCGTTCAATGGACGCCCTTTCTCCGGTCAATTCCTTCACATGCGCCTGCGGCCATTTCGACAGAATGTCCGCAGTCGTACAGCCGACCAGTTCGCCTCCGATTTCGTCTGTTTCGATGCTGTGCCCGCAGAGACTGAACCGATTGCTGATGTGCACTTCCGTATCCGGTAATATTCTCGCCTGTCCGACCTGCCCCACAGGCTGCGTCTCCGTCTCCGCGGGCATTTGCGCCGTCTCCGGCGATGCGCGCCACAAAACGCCGGCCAGTACGCCGGCGCACAGTCCCAACACGCAGAACAGGATCGTTTTCATGTTTTTTCTGATGAACGCGGCCAAAGCAGCCACCTCCTTTCCGGCGAGTATACCCTTTTAGCCTGTTCAACATACGTTTTAAGGCGTATAATAAGGCGTATGAGAGAAGGAAGGAGCCTCTAGGATATGTACGAGGTGCTGTGCGTTATCTACTTAGCCGTGTACCTGATCGCCGGGTATTTTCTCGCGCGCGTCGTCTTCGCGGACGACCGTCCGCTCATCCGGCTGCTCTTCGGCGGCGTATTCGGGCTGGTCCTGCTGATGTGGCTGCCCGCCGTGTTTTCGTTCATCATGGGCTTCACGCTCCTCGCGCAGCTCGTCGCGCTCGTGCCCGCAGTCGGCGTCGGCTTGCTCTGCTGGCGGATCAGCGCCAAAAGGGAGCGGCTGAAAACGCCGTGGAAAGGCGAATGGCCTGTTCTCGCGACGCTTCTTCCCGTGTTCGCGCTGGGCGTCATACTGTTTTTAACGCACACCATCCCCAATATCGGCGGCACGCTGCATGCGGGGCAATCCACATACGGCGACCTTTCCCTGCATCTCGGGCTCACCACGAGCATCGCTGTACAGGGCACGTTCCCGCCGCAGTACTCCATCCTTCCCGGCACCGCCGTCGGCTATCCGTTCCTGTGCGACAGCGTCAGTTCCACGTTCTATCTTCTGGGCGCTTCGCTGCGCTTCTCAATGCTGCTGCCCGCGCTGCTGGCGTTCGCGCTGGTGCTTCTCGGGCTGTACTGTTTCTTTGAAAGATGGCTCCAAAAGCGCAGCACGGTGGTGCTGGCGACGCTGCTGTTCCTGATCGGCGGCGGCTTCGGCTTCGCCTATTTCTTTGATCTGCTGAAAAACGATCCGTCCAATTTCACTCGCATATTCACCGGCTTTTATCAGACGCCCACCAATCTGGTCGATTTTGGCATCAAGTGGGTCAATCCGATCGCGGATATGCTCGTCCCGCAGCGCGCGACGCTCTTCGGGTGGTCGCTGCTGTTCCCCGGGCTGTACCTGCTGCGCCGTGCGGCGTTTGAGGAAGACCTGAAATGTTTCCTGCCGCTGGGCATCCTGATGGGACTGATGCCGCTCGTACACACGCATTCCTTTGTCGCGCTGGCGATTTTTTCTCTGATATTTTTCCTGCGCGCGCTGCTGCGCCGCCCCAACAAAAAGCTGCTTCTAAGCTGGCTGCTCTGCGGCGTCTGCGCGCTGCTGCTCTCGCTTCCTCAGCTGCTCGCATTCACGTTCGCGCAGTCGGGAAGCTTTTTGCACCTGCATTTCAACTGGGCGAATGAGACGGACGGCTTCTTCTGGTTCTACATCAAAAACCTCGGATTGCTGTTCATACTGCTTCCGGTCGCCTTCTTCCGCCTCGAAAAGCGGGAAAAGGTTTTCTGCATCGGCGCGATCGTACTCTGGATACTGGCGGAGTTCGTGCAGTTCCAGCCCAACCCGTACGACAACAATAAGCTTCTCTTCGTCTGCTACGCGTTTGTGTGCGGGATCGTCGCGAAACTCCTTACGGACATTTACGCCGCCCTGCAGACCTGGAAAGGCCGCAAATATCTGGCGGTCATCGCCTGCATCGTGCTCTTCCTCTCGGGCGTGCTCACGCTCGGGCGCGAATTGGTCAGCGATTATGCGATGATCGATTCGGATCAGACGGAGGCGGCGGCGTTTGTTCAGGAAAATGCCGCGCCCGACGCGCTGTTCCTGACCGCGACCAATCACAACAACGCGATCGCCGCACTGACCGGCCGCAACATCCTGTGCGGCACCGGCGCATACCTGTATTTCCACGGTCTGGATTACTTGGGCCGCGAGGAGGAAGTGCGCATGCTCTACGAACAGCCTGAAGAATGCCTGAACGCGCTGCGCGCGCAGTATGGCATCGATTACGCGTTCTTCGGCGCGTACGAACGCTACCAGTACGCCTGCGACGAACGGTATTACGCGCTAAACTTCCCCGTCGTATTCCAAAACGAAGGCGTCACGATCTACGATCTGAGAACCGGCGCATGAAAAAAAGCCGCGGCACCTGCCGCGGCTTTTACATTACACAGCGCTCGGTCAGCCGCGCTTTGATCCGCCTCTGCCGTCCGCCGGCAGCCCGCGTATCAGGCGGTACATCTCTTTCAGTGCGAAAAACCCCTCCGTGATCTCGTCCACGAGCGCACGGCTGTACGTCTGCTTCACATCCGGCGAAGCAAAGCAGTACGATATCGCCTTCCTGTTGAGCCACGGTTGCAGCGCATCGGGCGCGTCGGGGCATTTCGGGCGTTTATACGTTTCGCCCACGAGCGTGAATTTCTGCAGTCCGGGCGCGTTCGCCGCTTTCAGGAACACGTTAGGTCGCGCGAGGATGCGGCTGCGTATCTCGGCCATCCGCGCGGCGGACGGCGCATACATGCCCATGCCGTAGCCGTAGCTGTCGATATTGAACTCCGCATACAGCACGAATTCCTCGCTCGTCGCCGTCTGCGGGTATTTGAAACACAGCCACGCGTGATCGCGATAGAGGGATTTATCCCGCGAAAAGCGCGTATCGCGGCGAATGCGCGACACGACGCGCGACGGACGCGTTTCAAAGTTCGGATCCACGTCCAGCGCGGCGGGCGCGATCGCCTCCGTGAGCTGCCACAGCGGTTCCTGCACGCTTTTCCTGTAACGATCGCGATTCGCTTCAAAGAACGCGCGGTCATTATGAAAACCGATCTCCATAAAAAACCGGTAGGTGTCCTCCGTCAATCCGGAAAACGTCTTTTCTTTTCCCATAACCGTCAACTTCCTTCCTTTTTCAACTCTAACACACCACAGCGCGTCATTGCAATCGCCATGTTGAGTTGCTATGATATGAGAAGAAACACATTTGCGAGGGATTATGAGGATTTGGGAATTGCTGTTACTCGCGGCCGGTCTGGCAATGGACGCGTTCGCGGTATCGCTTTGTCAGGGGCTTTATCAAAAGCGCCTGCGTTATACCCAAGCCGCCGTCATCGCGTTGTTTTTCGGCCTTTTTCAGGCGTTCATGCCCGTTTTGGGGTGGCTTCTCGGCACCCAGTTCGCACATTATATCACACAATACGATCATTGGATCGCGTTCGCGCTGCTCGCGTTCCTCGGCGCTAAAATGCTTTTTGACGCGCTGCGCAGGCAGGATGACGCGCGCTCCGCACCTGAGCGCGAAAAGCTTCGGATCGGGGAACTGTTTCTCCTCGCCATAGCGACCAGCATCGACGCGCTCGCGGTCGGCGTCACTTTGGCGTTTCTCCAGACAAATATCGTCTCCGCCGCGGGCATCATCGGCGCGGTCACATTCGTATTGTGTTTTGTCGGCGTATGGATCGGCCACAAGTTCGGCGCGAGATTTGAAAAAAAAGCGGAGATCGCCGGCGGCATCGTACTGATACTGATCGGCGCAAAGATTCTTTTGGAGCATCTCGGTGTATTTTAGGGAAGCATATAAAAAAACCGTCTGAAGCGAACTGCAGACGGTTTATTATTATCATTTCTTAATCATTTCTGCCGCGCGCGAATTATTCCATCAGCGCAACGACGACGCTTCGCACCAACGCAAGCTTTTCATCGCTCAGCTCATCTTCCGCCCTGCAAAGGCACTCCAGCAATTCCGGCACGCGCGTCTTGAGCGCGCACAGCTTTGCGATCTCTTCCGCGGATAAAGATGAATTTCCCTGTTTTTCCTTTGCGCTGAAAAACTGATCCAGCGGCATGCTGTAAAGCGCGCCGAGACTTTTAAGCATCTTAATGCCTGGGATACGTTTTCCGGATTCGTACTGCGATAGGGTTGTATTTGCAATGCCCAGCGCTTGTGCCGCTGCAACTTGCGTCAAACCCGCCTGTATCCGCAATTCCCTAAGTTGATGGGAAAGAGCAGACGTCTCCATTTTTCTTCCTCCAATGTGACCGACACTTTTGACTCTCTAAGAAACGATGTGTTTATGATACTATCCAAAAATCGGATTTGCAAGTTAAATCACGCACATTTTTTAATAATTTGTTCATTTTTTATCGAAAAAAGAGGTGCTGACCGATATGTCCGCACCACTTTACCATATATTCCCTGATCGGTCTGGAATTTATTTCCTCTCGCAGCTCCTTTTTGGAACGCCTCATAATGATTTCCATAAAACGTCCCCTGCCCGATAGCAGGGGATGAAAGGTTTCTCCTTCTGCGGTTCCTCTTTTTGCCGTAAAGCCGCTCGCCGGTTTGCCGTGCCCTGAGAGGCGGCAGAAATCAGCCGCGCAGCTTTTCCAGCGTCGCCAGCTTCAGGCACACGCAGAATACCGCGATCGCCTGCTTGAGTTCCTCCACCGACGGGAACGTCGGCGCGATGCGGATATTCCGGTCCTGCGGATCGACGCCGTCGGGGAACGTCGCCCCCGCGTTCGTCATGACCACGCCCGCCTCCTTGAGGAGCGCAACGGTGCGCTTGGCGCAGCCGGGCAGCGTGTTGAGGCTGATGAAATATCCGCCGGACGGCCGCGTCCAGCTCGCGATGCCCAAGGGGGCGATCTCCTGGTCCAGACAATTCAGCACCGCATCGAATTTCGGTTTGAGTATCTTTGCGTGCTTCTGCATCAGCGCGAGCACGTTTTCCTTGTTTTTCAGGAATTTCGCGTGGCGGAACTGATTGATCTTATCGTAACTGATGATCTGTATCTTCAATAAGCCGAGCATATACGCCATGTTTGCTTCGCTCATGGCGCACACGGCCACGCCCGCGCCGGGCAGCGTGATCTTAGAGGTAGAAGCGAATTCAAACACCATGTCCGGACGGCCCGCTTTCCTGCACAGCGTCAGGATGTCCGCAAACGGCACGAACGGCCCGTCGAATTCGTGCACGCAGTAGGCGTTGTCCCACATCAGCACGAAATCCTCCGCGGCGGGCTTCAGGTTCGCAAACCGATGCACGGTCTCGTCGCTGTAAATGATGCCGTCTGGATTGCTGTACTTCGGCACGCACCAGATGCCTTTTACCTCGGGATCGCGCACATACCGCTCGACCAGATCCATGTCGGGGCCGGACGGCGTCATGGGGATCGTGATCATCTCCATGCCGAAGGATTTGCAGATCGCAAAATGCCTGTCGTATCCGGGAGCGGGGCACAGGAATTTTACCTTCGGCAGCTTCGCCCACGGCGTCGCGCTGTGCAGCAGGCCGTGCGTATACGCCTTCGCAATCGTGTCGTACATCAGCACCAAACTCGCATTTCCGCCCACAAAAACTTCACTTTCGCGCACGCCAAGCAATTCGGCAAATAATTTCTTGCAGGAAGGGATGCCGTCCAACAGCCCGTAATTGCGCAGGTCTACTCCCGCTTCAGTGCAATTTTCCGGATCCGGAATTGCAGAAAACAGACCATTCGACAAATCCAGCTGATCCTTTCCGGGTTTTCCCCGCGACATATCCAGCTTCAATCTCAAGGATTTGCAGTGTTCAAAGGCACTCTTCGCCGCCAGATATTGCGCCTCGATTTCCGACGGACTGAGCTTTTGGTATTGCATATGTACAGCCTCCAAGCCATTTCTCTCATTGTACTCTATTTTGCCTTTTTTGCAGTAATAAGTCAATACATATTTCATATTTGCTTTCACAATTCCGACTTATACGCAGATATCTTCTGTTTTACAGGTAGACATTTTCACAAAAAGCGTTTAAAATAGCACCATGCAATGAATGAAGGAGGCTCTTTTGGTGGATAATCGACCTTATATTCCATGGGATCTCATTCAGCGTTTTGTAAACGACGCTTTTATGGCTTGCGGCGTACCGAAGGACGATGCCGGCATTTGTACGGACGTGGTTCTGGAGAGCGACCGGCGCGGCATCGAAAGCCACGGTCTCAACCGCTTTAAGCCAATCTATATCGACCGTCTCGAGGCCGGCATACAGGACCCGGTCACGCATTTTGAAGTCATCCGCGATTCTTTGGCCACAGCGGTGATCGACGGGCACAACGGCATGGGACAGGTAGTAGGCTTCTACTCCATGGGAATGGCCATCGAGAAAGCGAAGCGTTACGGGATCGGCATGGTGGCGGCGCGCCATTCGACGCATTTCGGCATCGCCGGATATTACGCGACTATGGCGACGGACGCCGGCTGTATCGGCATCGTCGGCACGAACGCCCGCCCGTCCATCGCACCTACATTCGGCGTGGAAACCATGCTCGGCACCAACCCCATCACCTTCGGCATGCCGACGGATGACCCCTTCCCCTTCGTCCTCGACTGCGCTACCAGCGTACTGCAGCGGGCGACCATCGAATACTACGCGCGCATGGATCAGCCCACGCCCGAGGGCATGGTCATCGGTCTCGACGGCAGTCCCATGACCGATTCCAAGCAGATCCTTCAGGATATGACGGAAGGCAAGGCCGCGCTCGTCCCCCTGGGCGGCACCGACCCCTCCTACGCAGGCTACAAGGGCTACGGCTATGCGACGGCCGTGGAAGTCCTCTCGTCGGCGCTGCAGAGCGGCAACTATTTGCGGATGCTCTCCGGCTTTAACGCGCAGGGCGAAAGGCAGCCTTACGGCATCGGCCATTTCTTCATCGCCATCGACCCCGAAGCGTTTATGGGACTGGAAGAGTTTAAGCACACCGCCGGAAACATCATGCGCGATCTCCGCGCGTCCAAGAAGGCGCCCGGACACGACCGCATCTTCACTGCCGGTGAAAAGGAGTATTACACGTGGCTCGAGCGCGCGAACAAGGGCGTGCCCGTGGGCGAAAGCGTGCAGAAGGACCTGATCGCGGTGCGCGACAAGTACAATCTCCCCTATCATTTCCCGTTTGAGGACTAAATCCGGACATAAAAAAGCGGCCGCAAAGCGGCCGCTTTTTCTTATAGTTCAAATGTATGGAACGTATGGCTCAGCAGGTCTCCTACGAACAGCCGGTTGCGAAGGATATCCGGCTTATCCAAAAGCACCTTGAGCGCCTGCGCCACCTCCAGCGACGCCGCAAACGCGGGCGCGAACGACAATACGCCCGGCGGACGCGACGGCTTTTTCCCGCTGTAAATCTTCCTGAGCATGCCGTCGCCCGGGTATACCGTGCAGACCTGAACGCTCCACCCCGCCACGGCGCCGTGGACGAGTACGATCCCCAGCTCCGCACAGGCATCCTCCAGCAGCAGCCGCGCTTCGACGCTGTCCAGCGCGTCCACGACCAAATCGTGACCCATAAGAAGCTGCGGCGCGTTGTCTTTCGTCAGGAACGCTTCGTGCGCTTTTACGGCGACATCGCTGTTCACACGACCGACCCGCGCCTTCGCCGCGCACGCTTTCGGCGCGCCTAACAGGTCTTCCTCGCACACGAGCTGACGGTTGAGATTGCTGGCGCTGAACGTGTCGCCGTCGATCAAAGTCAATCTCCCCACGCCCATGCGCGCGAGCAGTTCGATCACATATCCCCCGAGCCCGCCGCAGCCCACTACGCAGACGTTCTTTTCCTTTAACAACGTCTGCTCCCGCTCCGTGATCGGGCCGATATTTCGTTCGTATCTCTGCTGCATCTTCTCTCCCGTTTTTTTCATATATGATACCATGCGCAGCCAAATCTTGACAACCGCATATGCGCGTGCTATTCTTTGCAGGGCGCTAAAAGTTAAGCGTCTATGAAATCGAGGTAGAACATGCAGAACAGTATCAACGAAGTAACCCTGAACATGCGAATGATCAGCGTCCTGCACCGGATTTTCATCCACCATATCACGGCTGACATCGATCTGTTTCCCGGGCAGCTGCCAGTTCTTGAATATATTCTGGCGCATCCCGGCTGCACCCAGCACGAGCTTGCGAACGGAGTGCTGGTCTCCCCGCCGTCCGTCGCGCTCTCTACAAAGCGGATGCAGGCGAGCGGCCTGCTGAAAAAAACGACCGATCCGGACGATCAGCGCCGCAACCGGCTGTACGTGACCGACCGCGGCCGCGAGCTGTCGCAGCACTGCCGGAATCTGATCAACGTGCTGAACGAACAGATGCTTTCCGATTTTAACGAAGACGAGCTTCACGAACTGCACGACATGTTCGCGCGCATGGTAAAGAATCTGGAGCAGTCGCTGCACGTGGATCTGACGTGCATGCAGGAAAACGGACGTACCTGCGAATATGCGGCGGAAGGGGTGAGCAAGTCATGATCAAAAAACTGATGCCCTGTCTGAAAGGGTATGGAAAATACGCCATATTGACGCCTCTGTTCGTCATCGTCGAGGTGCTGCTGGAGGTGTACATTCCTTTTCTGATGGCGGATATCATCAATGTCGGCATCACCAACCGCGACATCAATCACGTCCTGACCACGGGCGGGATCATGGTGGCGCTGACGATCGTTTCCTTGGCGATGGGCGCGCTCTCCGGCCGCTTTGCGGCGCTCGGGAGCACCGGCTTTGCTGCCGGCGTGCGCAAAAAGCTGTTCTCGCGCATTCAGGAGTTCTCCTTTGCGAACATCGATAAATTCAGCACCGCGTCGCTCGTCACGCGTCTGACGACGGACGTCACCAACGCGCAGGTCTCCTTCATGATGGTCACCCGCATGTTGGCGCGCGCGCCGGTGATGCTGATCTGCGCCACACTGATGGCGCTGCGCATCAACACGGAGCTGGCGACGGTATTCCTGGTCGCTATACCGGTACTCGCCATCACGCTGGCTTTAATGGCGCTGATCGCTTATCCGCGGTTCCAGGCGATGCTGAAAAAGTACGATTCCATGAACGGACAGGTGCAGGAAAACCTGATCGCCATCCGCGTGGTAAAGACCTTTGTGCGCGGCGACCATGAAACCAAGGAGTTCAACGAAGCCGCCGCCACGCTGCGAAAGTTCAGCCTGAAGGCCGAGCGCCTGCTGGTCCTCGCCATGCCCCTGATGCAGTTCGTCGTCTACGCCTGCATGATCGCCATACTCTGGTTCGGCGGCACGCTG
>JAEEGL016865392.1_pt1 | contig 28791 bp, 29 predicted proteins | sample 9134231 | NCBI WGS metagenome assembly JAEEGL01 (sample SAMN16246548, study PRJNA631951) | gut metagenome | biome: gut microbiome; feature: rumen; material: fiber-attached | host: Bos | place: Iran: Karaj | collected 2018-10 | reverse complement strand
TATGGCCTCCGGTAATGGATATTGTGAATAAGGACCTTGATCTTATGTACTATACTTGTCCTGAAGTCCCGGAAAAGCTTCGCACTCTTGGACGCAGGGCAGTCAAGGCATTCGGAGTAGATAGGCGCTTCGTGCATTTGGAATTCTTCCGTCTGACTAAGGCCCGCAAGAGTCTGGGAAAGATCGGCGATTTTGTCGCGCTGGAGGTCAATATGCGGCCTGCAGGAGGTTATACGCCAGACATGATGAATTTCGCTCATTCAACGAATGTCTACCAGATTTATGCAGACATGGTAGCATATAACAGCCGCAGACAACCGGAAGGACCTGAACATTTCTATTGTGTCTATGCAAGCCGGAAGGACGGACACATTTATTCGCATACGCATGAAGAGATTATGATCCGATATAGCGGGAATATCGTGATGCAGGAGGAAATGCCACAGATGAACTGGCCGCAGATGGGTCGATATATGTATACGGCAAAGCTCAAAAGCTTTGAAGATGCAGAGGAATTCATCCGTTTTATTCAGGGATAATGAACAACAAACTGGGTGGGTTAGTCCATGACTGCAGTAACAGTTATTACAGTGAGTACCGATTTAGTTGGAGATGATCATATCGTTCTGATTCGGAACGCGATGGACCGGGAGACCGAAGAATGATTATCCGATAGATTCTGGTCTAGTTGACAATCTGAAGATATAAAAAAGTCGATTAACGCAATCGACTTTTTTTAATTCAATCATCACATTGCCAGGAGTGCGGTCTCTGATATCGCTTGCTTCCTGCCAGACAGTGCGACTGTAACGACAGACGCTCTTTCTACAGGGGCTGGAAAAGCACTTTGAAGCTTGTGCCTTCCGTTAACAGCATTCTCTCTGACAGAACGACAGATCGATCGCTTTCGCACTCTGCAGTAAAAGGGATATCTTTGCCGCTGCATGTGATGGAGTAGATATAGTTTCCTTCCGGAGGAAGAAGTCTTTGTACAGCAAGCATGCCGCAAAGCACAGTTACTTCACGGGAATTTTCCGTTCCCTGAAGGATACCATAACCTTTTGGGGTAAAAAAGGGAATATGGAACTGCTTTGAAGCGGCCAAATCGAAGCGGAACGTATCACTGGAAGCATCAGCAAGAAAACCTGACAGGGCTGTCAGAAGCACAAAACTAGACAGCGGGCGATAATAAAAATCACCGCATTCGGCATGATTCCAGATCTGTCCAAGCCGCTCGTACCGCTCCTGTACGGTTTGAACAAGCTGCAGACCGCGCTCATAGGAACCAGTAAGCAGAAGAAATGCCGCAAGCCAGTATTCTATACCGGACCAATTGGCTTCGCCCTGACAATTGCGGAAGGTGAACGAAGTCGTATGTTTTCCGGCAGGACACCCGGCATTGATCAGACCGCGTTCTAGCGAAAAGTTCGTACGATAAATCGTATCAAGTGCAGTGCCAACGCGCCGGTCATCAAAAAGACCGCCGAGACCGATCAGGCGGCAGAAGAATTCGCCATCAAGCTGATCTGTCATACAGCATTCATCCCGCTGCAGACCGTCCCGCCATAGATCGAAATATGCGCCATTCTAGAGCAGCCGCAGAACACTGTCGGTACCGCGGGCAAGAAGTGACTGCCACTCTGCGGCACATTCTTTTTTTGAAAGGTCTTCGGCGATCCGTATGGCAGCTTTCAGCGCGGCGAGCCATAGAATGGAAACATAGGCGGGGGTTCCGGAAAAACGCCAGGAATCGTATGTGTTCCGCTGGGTCTCCGTATCAGGCAGTCCGTCACCGTTCCGATCAAGTGAAAGCGTGCGGTTCATAGCAGCGCAGACCGCAGGCCACAGTGCTTCCAGCCGTTGCCGATTGCCAGTCGCGACCCAATCCCTGCAGACAAGAAGCACAAACTGCGGGTTCAGATCGACACGGTCAAATCCGTCATCTACTGCGGTAAAATCCGGGCTGAAAAAATGGGGAACAGCTCCGTCCGGCCGCTTTTTCGCAGCGGTCATACGCATGAGACCGTGTTCAAGCCGCGGAAACAGCGCGCAGATGCCGAATGACCCGTGATAGGAGATATCCGTCGTATGCAGACCGCACGAGCCAAGCCCTTCCCAGATGCCGAAATCTCCGTTTTCAGCCCACCAGCTGCATTTGACAAGCGTGGACAGATGAATCGAGACGGCATCGGAGAACGCTTCCGGAAAACTGCTGTTGTACAGAGTTTCACGGAATGCGCGCACTTTCTGAAGGATCCGTGAACGGTATTTCCATAAATATGCGCCGGCATCGACCGCATCAGAAAACCTGACTGCATATCGGTGTCCGACGAAAGCGCCTGTAGCGCTGTACAGTGATGGGAAATGCCACGAAAACAAAAACGAGATGTCTTTGGTTTCCCCTGGAGCAAGTTCCTCGCTCACGCAGAGCGCTCCGTCGCCCCATTCGCCTGCATGCAGTTCACGAAGGTTTTTCAGCAGATAATTCAAAGCGTCCCGTAAACAGGAGGAATTGGAAATCTGGTTAGGCATGTCAGCGTACAGACGTTCGGCAATGCTTGCAGCGCAGGAGCGATTTAGAAGGGTATTCCATAAGGTCTGAACAGTTTCATCCGATATTTTGTCCGTGTCAAGGGAGAGCAACGCGGAATCCAATCGGGAGGAGTGTGATGTATCCGGCAGCCTACCGGTTCGGTGCAGATCGAATAAAAACGATTCTTCAGAAACGCCTTGAGTTCCGTGCGCGACGTATTCGTTCATATATCCGCGGTATTCACCTGAGAGAACGGAGATATCCCCTCCGGAAGCGGAGAGAAAGATGCTTCCGGCGTCGGGTGTGACCGTATCAGACGGGACGCTTTCAGAACAGATGCCGTGAAAAGCGCTGCCCTGCAGAATGCGGCACTGACGGTTCAGACCGTCTTTCCCCCGCAGAGACAAAGCTTTTTTGCCTGCCCGTAAGGGATACGCGGACAGGTTGATCGGAACGGTTGTGGACTGTAAACGTCAGAAAGATTCCCGGTGTTCCCGCGACATCCTCTTCGTAAGGAACAAATGGTGAGGCGGCTTCCAGAGAAATCTCCACCGGAAGCGCTTCGTCCCTGTATGTGATTGAGACGGTCGGGAACGTGCCGTGATACTCGATGACGGAAACCGGTTTGATCAGGGAATACATACGGCAGTTGTTGTCATCGGTACCGAAACCGAGCCGGCGGAGCAGGATGCTGCCGCTTGTTTCGGTACGGAGAAAAAAAGACAGGCTTCCGGTAAGGTTCTCGCCGTCATCGGCATCCAAGTTTTTGCGGCAGTCCTTTCGGAACCGCTCCGGATTGGCGATCTGCCAAGCGTGAAGCTCGCCGTCGGGTCGCAATTCGATACTGCCGGTACCGAGACCGCCGAGCGGAACACCGCTTTTTATCGGAGGGCGTGCAACATAATACGTCATTGATAGGACTTCCTGACACTGCTTACGATTATTACCCTCTAGTATAGAAGGAAGCAGGCAGGGATGTCCATGAACTTTTCGTCCGAAGTCAAGGGAAAAAAGAAAGGGGACTGAAACTGAAACCGCTAGGATTCGCGAATCTGTGCGTAAACAACTGCTCCCAGAATAACAGCTGCACCGATTACTTCTCTTAGGGTAGGTACTTCTCCAAGGAAAAGAAGTGCAAACAGGATACCATATACGGTTTCCATGGACGAACAGATACCAGCAAGCCTCGCGGGAACTTCCTTCAGGCAACTGATGAAAAGCGTATGGGCAAATGCTGTTGTCAGTGTTCCGAATACAATCAGAAGGCCGATATCTTTCCAGGTCGGTTGTATCTGAAGACCGAAGATGAAGGGCAGCAGAAACAGCACGGCCGCTCCCTGCTCATAAAAAGAGATTTTGGTACCGGTGTATCTTGTGCTAAAAGTTTTGTTGATCATCGTCAGAATTGTATAGGCGATCGGCGATATCATTCCGATCAGGATCCCACGGAAAGCATTGTTATCCAAAGAGAACTCCGGAACAGTGATGATAAGGCCTGCCATGATAATCAGGGCAAGGATCACGTTCCGCCATTTCAGTTTCTCATGTGAGAATACCGGTTCCGCAAAGGTAATGAAAAGGGGAAACGTGGAAAAGGTGATGCACCCGATCGCGACAGAAGAGATCCGGATCGATTCGAAGACTGCCCACCAGTGAAGGGAAAGAACTGCCCCTCCGAGAATCAGAAGAAGAAGATCCTTCCTGCGGTCAACAGCAAAGGACTGTTTCGTCAGAAGCATGTATAAACCGAGGGAAACAGATGAGATCAAAACACGTCCGAAAGTAATGCCCAGGGAGGGAAGATGGATCCATTTGCCGAAAAGCCCCGCAAAACCGAAGAGAAGAACAGCAGCATTCAGATACAGGATATACTTCTTTTTCATGGGGATTTCCTCCACTCCAGGGAATCATTGGTTGGGATCTTCAGTATTTCCTTCACGCTCAAAAGGTCTGCTGTTCAGAAAAGCATTGTATCTGGCGTTATAATACTCCGCGGCTTTTTTGTCAGCCCAGGCATGCCCTTCCTCGACGATTGCGAGCATTTCGTCCACAATATCCTCAGCGCGCCTAGGCTTGGCCAGCCGCAGGTATCCAAGCATTCGTCTCTGGGCTCTTTCACTATGAAGCTGGCTGGAAACCAGAACAGCGAACTCTTCCGGAAAACCAAGTCCGGTAATCTGTGAAATCAGTGATAGATTGTAAGAGGATTCTTTTGACATATGGCGTCAGCGGGTGAATAAGGAGACGATCGACTTGATCTCATCCAGAGTATCCGCGAAGTAAATGCGGGACTGCCGTTCTTCTGTTGAGAACCCGAAGGTGATCATCTGACGAAGCAGAGATCTCAGACTGTCGTAATAGCCGTTGATATTGTACAGGATACATGGAGCATTCAGGTGATTCAGCGCGGTTTTGGAGATGACTTCCGTAACCTCTTCAAGCGTTCCGGTCCCGCCCGGAAACGCGATGAAGACGTCACCGAGTTCAATCATCTTCGCTTTGCGCTCAGACATGTTTTCCGTTATGATCAGTTTTGTGATTGCGTCGTAGACAAAGCCGTCTTCCACGAAAAATCTCGGTTCCACACCGATGACCTTTCCTCCAGCGCTGAGAACGCTTTCTGCCAGTTCTCCCATCAAGCCGCACTTCGAACCGCCATAGATCAGCGTATTATTTCCTGTGCCGATCCATCTCCCGAGTGCCCTGGCGGCTTCTTTCAGTACAGTACTGTTTCCTTCGCTAGCTCCAAGATAAACGGTAATATTCACTGTAAACGTCTCCCAACATGTGATTTCTGCAAATCGGATTATTGAACGGTCCAGTCTATAGGTGCCTGGCCGGATTCCATCAGCGCGGCGTTGGCTTTTGAAAAATGCCTGCAGCCAAAGAACCCGTTGTAAGCGGACAGAGGGCTGGGATGCGGAGCTTCCAGACGCACATGGATCGGATTGGTTAAAATGCGGGCTTTTGCTCTGGCGTTCGCTCCCCAGAGAAGGAAAACGACCGGCGTCTGCTTGCTGTCCAGCGCTCTGATCACATCGTCAGTCACCTGCTCCCATCCGATGCCTTTATGACTGTTCGGCTGATGTTCTCTTACGGTCAGAACAGTATTGAGAAGGAGCACGCCCTGTTTTGCCCAGCAGGTAAGATTTCCCGTGGTCGGAACGGGTATTCCCATATCATCATGCAGTTCCTTGAAAATATTGACGAGAGAGGGAGGAGGCTGCACACCTTCCTGCACGGAAAAACTAAGTCCGTGCGCCTGATTTGGGCCGTGATAGGGATCCTGTCCCAAGATGACCACCTTGGTATCCTGAAAACTCGTGAGTTTCAGCGCATTGAAAATATGATACATGTCCGGATGAATCACCCGGGTCCGATACTCATTTGCAAGAAACGCCCTGAGCTTCCGATACGATTCCGTTTCAAAAGTTCCTTTCAGGATCTCATCCCAGTCGTTTCCGATATTTACCATGTCAGCCTCCCATAATCGACCGCAGCGCGAAGGCGTGCCAGCATCAGCATCAGAGGCTCACGAGGGCACGCGATATTGATGCGGATGAAGCCGCTTCCGGCGGATCCGAACAAATTACCGGCGTTTGCGTGCAGTAGCGCGCGTGATCTCAGGAAGATTGTCAGTTCCCGATCGTCCATTCCCAGCTCTCTGCAGTCGATCCACATCAGATAGGTCGCTTCCAGCCGGGTCGGATGCAGCATGGGCAGATATTTGCGCAGATACTCCTCAACTGCAACACGATTACCGTCAAGAACTCTTAGAAGGGCATTGAGCCAGGGTTCCGCACAGTCATATGCAATCCGGCAAGCGGCAAGTCCCAGCGCATTGACATTGTGCGATCCGCCGCCGTTAACAAAAGCATCCCTTTTTATACTGTCAAAGAAAATCAGGTTGGAGCAGGCAAGTCCAGCAAGATTGAAGGTCTTGCTCGGCGCTGTGCAGAGCATGATATTCTGCTTGAGATCATCCGGAAGCGTGCCGGCGCTGAAAAACGTGTGTCCGGGAAGAACCAGGTCGTGATGGATTTCATCGCAGATGAGAAATACATGATTCTCGCAGCAGATGCCAGCGATTCTTCTCAAGGCTTCCTCTGAATACACCTTTCCGATCGGATTATGGGGGCTGGATAGGATGCAGAGCGTAGTTTCCGGTCTGGAAGCCTCGCGCTCAAATAGATCGAAGTCAAAAACGTAAGTGTCACCGGATTGGATCAGGTCGCAGGTGATAAGCTTCCGCCCTGCTTTCGCGACTGCAGAAAAGAACGGGAAATACACCGGGGTCGGAACAAGAACGGCATTGCCGGGACTGGTAAAGATCTCTACCGCAGCGTCAATGGCCGGTACCACTCCGTCAGACAGAACAATCTGCTCCTCGGAAACAGAAAACCCGTGTCTGCGTTTCATCCAGTTCGCAACCGACTGGTAATATGCATCCGTTGGTGCAGTGTATCCGAGTACGTTCATTTCCAGATACCGGCATAGACCGTCCCGGATCTCGGGTGCTGTCACAAATTCCATATCGGCGATTGAAAAAGGGAGGACATCTTCGGGAAGATAAGGCTGCAACCTTAGCATGTTATCCCATTTAACGGACCCGGTTTCACGCCGGGAGGGAACGGTCTCAAAATCGTATTTCATGCCGGTTCCTCGTTTTCTGTGAACAGTGCAGCCGCTAGAATTTTCGCATGATCGAATGCAATGCCTTCCGCTTCACAGGAAGCATAGCGGATCCGATTCGCAGACAGAAACGGTTCGGACAGGGCGGCATGGATATGTTCCGTATTTGAGGTAAGTGACAAATGGAGCAGAGAGCCGTCCTTTTGAAAAAACAGGCGGAACCAACGCGCTTCCGCCGCATCATCCATGCCGTGAGCATTGGCCTGAAAACGGTCCACTCTTGCACGGAAAGCGGCAGTTACGGTCCAGCCTCGAGGATCGCGTCCCGCTTCGGAAAAAACGCCGATCAGCTCATAATCCGAATTTGCAACGCCGGTCTCCTCAGCAAGTTCTCTGGCAGCGGCGTTCTCAACTGTTTCCCCCTGTTCTACAAAGCCGCCGGGCAGCGCCCACCAGCCCTGATAAGGAGGACGGCCGCGGCGAATCAGGAGAACATACAGTTCTTCTCCTTCCCGGTCATAAAGACACATATCTGCTGTCAGAGACGGTTTCGGATAATTCATAGAACACCTCAGATCACACTATCGTTTTGAATATCAGTATAACATGTCCGACCGCGGTTTACAACGACTGTGAACCGCCTTGCAAAGGAAACCTTTATACTGTATAATACATATGTAAAAAGATGCATTGTTCAAAGGAGTGGATCGTATGAAGTGCCCGAATTGCGGAAACGAACTGAGTGATGAAGCCAAATTCTGCGTGGAATGCGGAATACCGATAACGGAAGCTGTCGAAGCGGTTTCTCAGAAAACCGAGGAGATAGAGCCCGCTGCGAATGTGGGACAGGAGGAAATAACTGAGTCAGACAGCAGTCCGAAAGAAAAATCAATGGGGACGCAGGAAACGGCAGTGCTTTCAGAAGAAAATACAGAATCGGTACTGTCAGAAAAGAAAGACAACGCCCCCGAACAGACGGCGTCGTCCGCTTCCGAACCCAGAAAAGAACCGGTTACAGTTGTGAGCGGCACTGATTCAAGACTGCTTTTGACATCCGCTCAGTATTTTTTCCTGATTCTGTTGTTCCACATCCCGGTGATTGGCTTGATTTTTCTTTTCGTATGGGGATTGGGACGTCCTAGAAATCTTTCCCTGAAACGGTTCTCACTTGCGGTTTTGATTCTGCGGTTGATCGGATGGCTGATCATGTTGCTTTGCACGGTCGCGGTGCTGCTGGGTGTCAGCGGAGTGATTCCCGGTTTTACGTTTCAGTTCGGTTCTCTGAGCTGGATTCATTAAGTTTGGGAATTCAGGCAGATCATCTGAACTGTGCGACTGCTGATCGATTGCGTACCGTAAAGACAAACTGTCTAAATTTATTGCATCCAGAAGTTGTTATATGTTATAATCTAATTTAAGTAAATTTGGAATTCACCAAAGCTTACATAAAAGGAAAGGAGTTAAACTATGGGACTCATTCAAGCTGCCACAGGTACAATCGGAGGCATTCTTGCCGATCAGTGGAAAGAGTATTTCTACTGTGAAGCGCTCTCAGAGAATGTTCTTGCCGCGAAAGGCCAGAAACATCAGAACCCGCGTTCTTCGAATACCAAGGGAAACGACAACATTATTTCCAATGGATCGGTAATCGCGGTTGCGGACGGTCAGTGCATGCTGATTGTCGAACAGGGAAAGGTTGTGGAGGTATGCGCGGAACCCGGCGCTTTCACGTATGACACATCGACGGAGCCGAGCATCTTCGCAGGAAAACTCGGTGACAGCATTCTTGAGACCTTCAAGAAGATCGGAAAGCGGTTCACGTTCGGCGGAGATACCGGAAACGATCAGAGAGTTTATTACTTCAATACAAAGGAAATCATCGGCAATAAATATGGAACAGCATCTCCGGTTCCGTTTCGCGTGGTAGACCGCAACATCGGTCTTGACATGGATATCGGCATCAAATGCTTCGGAGAATACAGCTACCGGATCGCCAATCCTCTTCTGTTCTATCAGAGCATCGCGGGCAACTTCACTGATACATATACCCGTGATCGCCTTGACAGTCAGCTGAAAACGGAACTTCTGACTGCCCTGCAGCCGGCGTTTACGAAAATCGGTGATATGGGAATCCGCTATTCCTCCCTGCCGGGCCATACAACGGAGATGGCAGCGGCGCTGAATGATGTTCTGTCTTCTCAGTGGAGAGATCTTCGCGGCATTGAAATCGTTTCATTCGGCGTATCAAGCGTCAAGGCGAACGAAGAAGATGAGAAGATGATCAAAGAACTGCAGCGTAATGCAGCGCTGCGTGATGCGAATATGCGCCAGGCTCATCTTGCAGGAGCTGCAGCTTCCGCTATGCAGACAGCGGCGGGCAACGAAGGCGCAGGGGCAGCAATGGCCTTTATGGGTATGAACATGGCCGGAATGACAGGCATGGGGGCTGCAAACGCCTATGGCGGAGGACAGCAGGCAGCTCCGCAGCAGCCGGTACAGACGGTTGCTGCAGCGGCAAATGCATGGGTCTGCCCGGCATGCGGAACGCAAGCAACCGGTAATTTCTGCCCGGAATGCGGGACAAAAAAACCGGAACCTGTCGCCGGATGGAAATGCCCGACCTGCGGAGCAATCAACAAAGGGAAGTTCTGCGCAGAGTGCGGAACCAAAAAACCGGCCGGCGAGCGTCAGTACAAATGTGACAAATGCGGCTGGGAACCGGCTGATCCCACTAACCCTCCCAAATTCTGCCCGGAGTGCGGAGATCCTTTCGGCGATGAGGACACTGTAAAATAAAACAAGGCCTATTAATGAGACCGCAGGTGTAGCCTGCGGTTCTTTCTTTCCGGGCACCAGTTTGAGATTTACAAAAGCAGGGCAGATTGACACCGTGAGAGAATCGTGCTACTGTATGAGAAATGCCGCTGAAAAAGCAGCAATTATTCCCTGGGAGGACTTAACAAATGGATTACAAAAAGATACTGACGGTACAGGACATTTCATGCGTCGGACAATGTTCACTTACAGTGGCACTGCCGATTCTTTCAGCAACCGGTCATGAGACATGTATTCTGCCGTCTGCTGTTCTATCGACACATACTGCAGGCTTTACAGGGTTTACTGTCAGAGATCTGACGGAAGACATGCCGGCGATCGCAGCGCACTGGAAAAAGGAAGGTATCCGGTTCGATGCGATATATACCGGATATCTTGGAAGCAAGGAACAGATTGCGTATGTGAAGGATATGTTCAATACCCTTACCGCTCCCAACGCAGTGAAAATCGTGGATCCGGCAATGGCGGACGGAGGAAAACTGTATCCTGCGTTTGACTTGGAATTCGTTGCGGAAATGAAAACACTGGTGGGAGAGGCGGACATCATCCTGCCCAATATCACGGAAGCGTGCTTTTTGACCGGAAAACCGTATCAGGAAATCTATGATGAGAAGTATATCAATGATCTGATTTCTGCACTTGTCGGAATTGGAGCGAAGACGATCGTCCTGACCGGTGTAGGATATGACGCAGGCCATACAGGCGTTGTTGTGTATGAAAATGGTCAGACTCAATATTATGAACATAGAAAAATCGCGAAGGGGTGCCATGGAACCGGTGATGTTTATGCGTCTGCTTTTGTCGGGGCACTGATGAGCGGAAAAGACACCTACGAGTCGGCTGTGATCGCTGCGGATTATACGGTTCGCTGTATCGAAAACACGCAGGGGGATCCTTCTCACTGGTACGGCGTCAAATTTGAGCCGGTGCTCGGAGAATTGATCGGAGCTTTAAAATAAGAAATCTGAATATCGGAATGACTCGGATGCTGCCGGAAAGGAGTTCCTTTCCGGCTTTTGTTCTGACTGGTATATTCCTCACCGGAATTACAGGAGGGTCTTTCCTTGGAAGAGGCTTTCTGATATACTAAAATAATAGATCCAGACTGTAGAGAGTAAAAGGAGAGATGGAAATGAAATGGTTTATCGCATCGGACTTGCACGGGTCCGCTCAATACGGAAAGCTGGTGCTGGATGCGTATGACCGGGAAAAAGCAGACCGCATGCTGCTGCTCGGCGACATTCTCAACCCAGGGCCCCGAAACGGGATCCCGGAGGGATATGCACCGATGGCTCTGGCAGATATGCTAAATGATAGAAAAGATGATATCCTTGCGGTCAGAGGGAACTGCGACAGCGAGATTGATCAGATGCTCCTGTCTTTTCCGATGACATCGGATTACACGATCTTATCGCTGGATAAGCGAATCGTCTTTGCTACTCACGGACATATCTTCCACCGAGATCATCTGCCCCCTCTGCACGAGGGAGATATACTGCTGCACGGGCATACGCACAGGTCTGCCTGCGGCCACGAAGGTCAGTTTTTTTACTGCAACCCGGGTTCGCCGACGTTCCCGTTTGACGGACACAGAGGATATCTGATTTTAGACCAGGACAGAATCTCACTGAGAACATTGGACGGAATTAACGTGAACGAGATTACTTTGGAATCATAATTATGGAGGAGAGAGATTGTGTATCAGATTGTCAGGAAAAAAGAATTGAACCCGACTGTCACGCAGATGGAAATTCTGGCTCCGCTGGTCGCCCGCAAAGCAAGACCCGGGCAGTTTATCATTCTGCGTGTGGATGAAGATGGAGAGCGGATTCCTCTGACGGTCGCAGGAACCGATCCGAACGAAGGCACGGTTAAGATCATATTTCAGATCGTGGGGGCGACCACCGAGAAACTGAACCATAAACAACAAGGGGAGTCTATTCAGGACTTTGTGGGTCCTCTGGGGGTTGCGACCCATACAGATGGAATCCGAAATGTATGCATTGTCGGCGGAGGAGTCGGCTGTGCAATCGCAATGCCGATAGCACAGGAGTTCAGACAGCTCGGCGCGAAAGTGACATCTATTATTGGGTTCCGGACGAAAGATCTTCTGATTCTTGAAGACGAGTTCAGGGCATGCTCTGATAGGCTGGAAGTCATGACGGATGACGGTTCTTACGGACGGCACGGAAACGTTACGGTCCCGCTGAAGGAAATGCTGGAGAGCGGCGACAGATTTGATCTGATCATAACGATCGGACCGCTGATTATGATGAAATTCGTCGTTCTGACTGCGAAGCCATTCAATGTTCCGGTTACCGTTTCTATGAATCCGATTATGATAGACGGGACAGGAATGTGCGGAGGATGCCGGCTGACTTTGCATCAGGATGGGAAAAGTGTTACCAAATTTGCCTGTGTAGACGGACCAGACTTCAATGGGTACGAGGTTGATTTCGATGAAGCCATGTCCAGATCAAGGATGTATGCTGATTTTGAACGGCATGCATTCACGGAAACCTGTAATCTGTTCAGGAAGGAGGCGTAAGCGATGCCTATCAATCCGAAAAAGCATGAAATGCCGACACAAAGTCCAGAGGTCAGAGCGCACAATTTTCAGGAAGTTGCTCTGGGTTATACCGCAGAGATTGCGGTCGATGAGGCAAAACGCTGCCTGAACTGCAAAAACAAGCCCTGTGTTTCAGGCTGCCCTGTCAATATCGCAATCCCCGAGTTCATTACCCGCATCAAAGAGAGTGATTTTGAAGGAGCGTATCAGATCATCGCTAGATCTTCGTCGCTGCCTGCCGTTTGCGGCCGTGTCTGTCCGCAGGAGACTCAGTGCGAAAGCAAATGTACACTTGGAATCAAGTTTGAACCGGTCGGAATCGGAAGACTGGAGCGGTTCGTTGCAGACTGGCATAACGAGAACGTGAAGGAAGGGCCTGCTCTTCCGGAGCAGAACGGGCATAAAGTAGCAGTCGTCGGAAGCGGTCCGAGTGGCCTGACCTGCGCCGGAGATCTGGCCAAGAAAGGATACAAGGTATCTGTTTTCGAAGCGCTGCATACGGCGGGAGGCGTACTCGTTTACGGAATACCGGAATTTCGTCTCCCGAAATCGATTGTAGCAAAAGAGGTTAGCACGTTGAAAGCACTCGGCGTTGACGTGGAGCCGAATGTGGTCATCGGAAAGACTTTGACAATCGATGAACTGTTCGAAATGGGATACGAGGCTGTTTTTGTCGGATCAGGCGCAGGACTTCCGAATTTTATGGGAATCCCGGGAGAATCCCTGAAAGGTGTTTATTCTGCAAATGAATTCCTCACCCGCAGCAATCTCATGAAGGCGTACAGGGATGATCCGGACACACCGATTATGAAAGGTGGCAAGGTTGCTGTCGTAGGAGGCGGAAACGTTGCGATGGATGCTGCACGTACCGCTCTCAGACTTGGCGCAGAGAAGGTTTATATCGTTTATCGGCGCTCCATGGAGGAACTGCCCGCAAGGAAAGAGGAAGTGGAGCACGCAATCGAGGAAGGGATCGATTTCCGCCTTCTGAATAATCCGGTGGAGGTGCTTGGCTACCAGAATCCCAATGATCCGCGTGACCAGAAAAACGGATTCGTCACAGGAATGCGATGTATAAAAATGCGTCTAGGCGAACCGGACGCAAAAGGCAGGAGGAGACCGATTCCGATTGAAGGAAGCGAGTTCGTTCTTGATGTCGATACTGTGATCATCGCGATCGGAACCTCACCGAATCCTCTGATCAAGAGTACTACAAAAGGTCTTGAGGTCAATTCACACGGCGGGATCATCGTAAACGAAGATGGCCTTACATCCCGTGAAGGCGTGTACGCAGGTGGTGATGCGGTCACGGGAGCTGCTACTGTAATCTCGGCCATGGGTGCCGGAAAGATAGCAGCAACTGCAATCGATACGTTCCTGCAGTCGCGCTGACATACGGTAATAATAGAAAATGGAGGAGCTTCACCTTGCTCTTCCGTTTTTTGTTTTTGACTTCAATACATGTCTTGCGGATTGATCTCAAGCTGAACATCGTCACATACATCGGAATGAGATGAATGAAAATCATAAATTGTCCGGATTGCATCCGGAAGACGCTTCGTTCTCAGAAGCTTGATGAGAAGCTGATAGCGCGACATCCCTGAAATGCGGGCAATGGGAGCCTCGTCTGCAACCAGAAGAAGAATGTCGTTTTTTCCTTCTTCACCCAAAAGCTCACGAAGCGAGAGCTCCATTGCTCTGGAATATGAAATGCAAGCTTCAGAGACAGTTTCTTCACTCGATCCGGCGAAAACGATGCGGACAAATACCGAGAAAGGGGGATAGAGCATCTTTTTTCGCTCAGCGATCTCATACTGATAGAATGCAGGATAGTTTTGCTCCCTTGCGAAACGGATGATCGGATGCAGGGGGGAATAGGTCTGAAGAACCACGTGCCCGGCAATCTGATCCCTTCCGGCACGTCCAGCAACCTGCGTAAGCAACTGAAACGTTCTTTCGGGCGAACGGTAATCAGGCAGGTTCAGCGTTGTATCGGCGGCTATGACACCGACCAGGGTCACATTCGGAAAGTCATGCCCTTTCGCAATCATCTGGGTTCCTATCAGCACCTGTGCCTGCCCAAGGGCAAAAGCGGACAGAATCCGGGAATAGGAATCCTTGGCGCGCATCGTGTCAGTATCCATCCGAAGGCTTTTTACGGCAGGAAACAGTTTGTGCAGCGATTCCTCAACCTGTTCTGTTCCGATTCCGAAGTGCTTTAAAAACGGTTTGCGGCAGTTTGGACATTCGCGGGGAAGCGGCTTGACGGCTCCGCAGTAATGACAGCGGGTACGGTTCTCTGCTTTATGATAAGTCATGGAGATATCGCAGTTCTCACATTTCAGAACATACCCGCAGTTCCGGCATGATACGAAAGTAGAATAGCCTCTCCGATTGATAAAAAGCATTGCCTGCTGCTTCCGCGCTAGTGTCTGGCTCAGCAGTTCCACAAGCCGGTCGGAAAAGATCCCGTTATTGCCAAGAAGCAGCTCTTCCCGCATATCGATGACCTCCACTTCCGGAAGCGGCCTTCCAGCCACGCGCTTCGGAAGGGAACTTAAAAGATATCTCCCGGACAAAGCTCGGTAGTAAGAGATCAGCTGCGGTGTCGCGGAACCGAGAACCAGAACACCACCGCTGTTGCGTACTCTCCAGGCAGCGACATCGATTGCGTTGTATCTGGGATTCTTCTCACTCTGGTAACTTGGTTCGTGTTCTTCGTCGATGATAACCAGACCGAGCCTTTCGACCGGAGCAAAGACTGCGCTTCGTGCTCCGATCACGATGTCCGCCATCCCGAGACGGATCCGCCGCCATTCGTCAAACCGTTCACCCGAAGACAGATGACTGTGAAGGACGGCGATTCTGTCCCCGAAACGATCGGAGAATCTTCCTACAGTCTGTGGAGTCAGGGAGATCTCGGGGACAAGGACGATCGCCTGCCTGTTCCTTGAGATGCAGTCCTGAATCGCGTTCAGGTACACCTCTGTTTTACCGCTTCCGGTAACGCCGTGCAGCAAAACGGTATCATGCTTCGGATCGGACGATGCACTGCGGATCATTTCAACAGAACGCATCTGGTCACCTGTCAGCGCGTGCGGTTCGGCTGTGACCTTTACAACAGGAGGTCTTCGGAAGACAGAGGTATCACGCTGGATTAGAATTCCTTTTTTGAGGAGAGCGGTGACCGCGGAAGATGCGCCGGGAAGCAGTTTTCCGACATCGCTTTTGGGAATCTCACCGGCGTCACGTACGATTTGAAGGACCGCGCATTGTACCGGCGCGTTTCTGAGAAGAAAGAACTGTTCCTCCGGATCGATGCCCTCTGCGAGGGATACTGTGATAATCGTTTTTTCATGCACTCGTTGCCCCCTCAGCTGAGCGGGGATCATGCAGACAAGAGCGTCGATCAGCAGGCAGTGATATGCCTTGTGCATCCATTCGGCAAGCCGAAGCTGTTCCGGAAGCACAACAGGATAAGGCTCAATGATGGAAGCGATATCCTTGACCGTATCCAGCGCCAGATCGGTATTTTCAAGTACAGAAATCACAAACCCCTCTTTCAGCCGGTTGCCCTGTCCGAATGGGACAAATACATGATGGCCGGGTTTCACGGGGAGGGAATCCGGGATCCGGTAAGTGAAGAACCGGTCCACGGCGCTGTGATTGATGTCTACTACGATCTGAGCGAACATATTCCTGAGAACAAAAAAAGCCTGCGCAAAGGAACGGCAGGCATTTCCAACCGGATAAAGACCGGTATGATTACTGTGCTTCTTCCGGATCGGGTACGGAAATCTCGCCGTTATACAGTTCTTCTACTGCTGCGGAGACAGGTTTCCTTCCGTTCAGCTTTTCCGGATGGTTCTGGAGCTGACGTGCGCGTTTTGCGACAGCGGTCACGAGCAGATAGCGGCATCCCGCTTTTTTGACCAGATCATTAATTGCAGGACGATTCAGCATTTTGTATTCCTCCTAAAAACTCATTGATAATATCAGCATTATGTACAACGGAACACTGTTCCGCAGTGATGATGGCTTCCATCTGCTGAACAGCGGTCTCGAGATTATCATTCACGACGATATAATCACAAGCCGGCATATCCGCCATTTCGGTAAAAGCCGTCTTGGTTCGCCGCTCGATCTGTTCAATGGTTTCGGTTCCACGGCCGACAAGACGCTCTTTCAGTGTTTTCATTGAAGGCGGAGCGATAAAGATCCGGACAGCATTGGGAAAAGACTCCTTGATCTTCCTTGCACCCTGAACATCAATCTCCAGAATCACATGATTGCCTGCGTTGAGTTGTTCCAGAACATACTCTTTCGGTGTTCCGTAATAGTTCATTCCGAACACATGCATGTATTCCAGAAATTTGCCTTCCCGGATCATGCTTTTGAATTCGTCCACTGACTTAAAGAAGTAATGAACGCCCTCGATCTCACCGGGACGCGGTTCCCTTGTCGTAACGGATACCGACATCCGGATCTTGGGATTTCTGTTCATCAGTTCCGCGTTGATGGTTCCCTTTCCAACACCCGCCGGTCCTGACACAACAATCAGAAGTCCTGTTGTTGACTGTCTCATAATCCCTCCGATTCTTCCTCTTTCCAATCTGTACAGAGCCGCCGGGCAATCGTTTCGGACTGCAGTCCGGACAGTATCACATGGTCGCTGTCCATAATAATGACTGCACGGGTCTTGCGTCCGCAGGTCGCATCAATCAGATGATTCCGCTCTCGGGCGTCTGAGATGATACGTTTGATAGGCGCTGAGTCGGGACCAACCACTGCGACCACACGGGAAGCCTGAACGATATTTCCGAATCCGATGCTGATCAGCTGCGTGTTTTTCATTAATCATCACTCCACGTTCTGAATCTGCTCACGGAGTTTTTCGATTTCTGCCTTGCATAAGAGAACGATATTCGTCAGATCTGCATCATTCGCTTTCGAACCGATCGTATTGCATTCCCGGTTCATTTCCTGGATGATAAAATCCATTTTCCTTCCAATCGGTTCTTTCAAACTCAGAGAGGTCCGAAATTGCACGAAGTGACTCCCCAGACGAACGATTTCCTCGTCGATGCAGGAACGGTCGGCAAATAGGGCGATTTCAGTAGCCAGCCTTGCCCGATCGACCTCCGTATCGGAAACGATCTGTTCGATTCGCTCCGTCAGCTTTCTGCGGTAGTCCTCCACAACGAATGGCGCCCGTTCCATGATCTGCCTGCGATATGATTCCATTGTACTGAGCCCCTGGGAAAGAGCGGCGCTTAGACGTTCGCCCTCCAGGCTTCTCATCTTCTCAAGTTCGTCTACCGCAAGATCTGTCGCTTCCTCCGCGAGAGCGATCAGAGCGTCCGTGTCCTCGGAAGCAGGAACAATTTCCGTTACATCGGGAAGCTTGAGAACCGAAACTATGGTCAGATCATCCTCAAGCCCGAGATGGGCAGGAATAGAGCGGGCAGCGGCCACATAGGCTTCCGCCAGCGGTATATCGACACGAACGGTTTTGGAGTCTGCCCTGGTATTGCTGTAGTTAATGAATACGTCTACATGGCCACGGGACAGACGTGTATTCAGAATCTTCCGAATCGGATCCTCGATGCAATTCAAAGTACGGGGCAGGCGCAGGGATATATCCAGAAAACGATGGTTGACGCTCTTCAGTTCAACGGTCAGTTCCCGCCCGTCATGCGAAGATATGCCCTTGCCGTAGCCGGTCATGCTTTTCATCTACGCCACCTCCCGCTAATCAACTTATACTATCACAACAAAACAGATAAAAACAAGGGGCTTTGATTGAAATTGCAATCAAAACGCCCCTGCATTACGAGGAATTTACTAAAGCGGTCTTTTTACCGCCAATCTATTCGCATTAATAAAACAGCTTCGCAATTGGACTGTCCGCATCCAGTATGAGGGTTTTCGGTTCGCCTGTCATAGATTCCTTAAGCGCGTCCAGAGCAATCATAAAAGTATAAAAGTCAGCTTCGTCTTCCGTGTCATATACTTCGGAAAGAATACGCATGTATTCAGCGTCGCCTTCCGCACGGATCCGCTCCGCGTCTGCCTGCGCTTCCGACAGCATTACTTCCACGTCGCGGTCGGCCGCATTTCGGATCTGCTTTGCATCCGCGTTTCCTTCCGCGGTATAAGACGCCGCGATGTTGTTCCGCTCGGAGATCATGCGGGTATAAACGGCATCCTTGTTGTCATCGGGAAGATCAAGCGTCTTGGTCTCTACTGCAAGTATTTCGATTCCGTACCGGTCGAAGCTTGTTCCGATGTTCTTCATAACGAGACTGACAATCAAGCCATCTCTACCGGAGATGATGGATTCCTGATTCTGGGATGAGATGACAGTTTTCAGCGCGTTGTATATATTCGCATTGATACGGCTTTCCGCATTGGACAGACTTCCGGAGAGAGATTCGATGAACAGCCGGGGATCAGAGATCCGCCACATCGTAAAGGAATCCAGGACCATAGAATGCTTGTCCGCAGTGATGACATCGCTGATGGGCAGATCATACAGAAGGACCGTTTTCGGAAGCGTAGTGACGGACTGGATAAACGGAACCTTGAAATACAGGCCGGGCGCTGTCTTAATCTCCTTGACCGCTCCGAATTCCAGGACCACGCCGTATTCATTCTGCTGTACAACGAACAGAGATCCGGTAATCAGAATGAACGCGAAAAGTAGGATGGCACAGCCTGCAATGATGGCAATGATTTTTTTGGAACTCATTTTGATGCCCTCCTTTATTCACCGGCAACGGTTCCGCCCGGGACATTCACATCCACGAGAGATTCCAAAGGGAGTACAGACTGAACGGAAGAACCGTCCTTTCCGGTGATAATAATCTTCATGCCCGGAAAAATATCGCCGACCGTTTCATAGAACAGACGCTGCTTTGTGATCCCCGGGAATTTAGAGTACTCTTCATACAGCTGCAGGAAACGGGATGCCTGACCGTTCGCGGCGTTGATCCGGGCTGTTTTGTATGCCTCGGCACGTTGCAGGATCTCATCTGCGTCCGCGCGCGCTTTGGGAAGCACCTCGTTTGCGTATTTGTTCGCGTTGTTTGTCGCAGTTTCAGCATCTTGCTTTGCGGTCTCGACAGCTTTGAACGCTTCCTGAACGGCGGTTGTAGGCGGTTCCGCATCCTGGATCGTGATGGAAACGAGTGTGATGCCAAGATCTTCCTGTTCAAGGCGATTCAGGATCTTGTCCTTGATAGATGCCTGAATCTCGCTCTTTCCGGTTGTAATAACATCATCCACTTTATAGAGCCCGATTGTATCACGGATGTAGGACTGACAGAGCATCTTTAGGATCCCGACTGGATCCTGAGAGTTGTACAGGTACTTGACCGGGTCGGTTACACGGTATTCCACATAGAAATCCACATTGACAAAATTGTAGTCTACGGTGATCATGACGGATTCGCTCGGGATAGAGTTGAGCGTACGGCTGTCATAACCGATCGGGAATCCTTTTGTAGCTTTCGAAACGATCGTCTTGTGCTGAATGAACGGGATCTTCATTTTAAGTCCCGGCGCGCTTACAACGCTCGGTTTGCCGAACGTGGTAATCACAGCGAATTCATCCTCGTTAAGCTCATAGAACGAACTGAAGAGCAGAATGGCGGCGATCAGTATCAGCACGCCGAATGTAACACCCGCTTTGATCAGCCTTCCCCGGTGGGAATAGTCTTTGATAGGAGCATTTTCCATTTTAATTACTATAAGATCCTTTCCTGTCCGGATACGGACATGTAATCTGCTGAGTGAATCTTACCGTATCGCAAAGTTTCCGTCAAGTAATCCCCTTTTCAAAGAGGGGATAAGGAATCAGGGAACCGTACGGAAAACCGAACAATCGGGAGCCTATCGTTCGAATTTACAATAATTTATTCGCAATCTATGAATCGTTTCTTGTGAAGACATGGAGGATATGATATACTTATATTGAAAGACGGAGGAACCGGAATGCCTTTCTTCACACACGGCGACGCAAAGAATAAACTGATCATTCTATATATTCTTTCCGAGTCGCATAGTTCGCTTACGCATGATCAGCTGTACCGTATCGTAGACCGAACGGACAGTATGACTTATTTCTCGTTTGAGACCATCCTGCCCGAACTGGAAACAGACGGAATGGTGGCTTCATTTGCACGCCCGTTCGGCGTTTGCTATGCTCTGACACAGAGTGGGCAGGAGTCTCTCTCAATGTTCCTGGACTCTATACCGCTCTCCGCCAGAGAACGTATCCGGAAGGCGGTTGAACAGAGCGCAGGATTGTTTCTGCGTGAAACCCAGACCACGGCGCGGGTATCAGGAGATGAGGAAAAGGGGTATACTCTGGAGCTGCTTGTTCTGAACGGTGAAGAGACGGTATTCGGCATCACGCTTGCGGTGGCATCGCTGGAAACCGCGCTCTCGATGCGAAGCCACTGGGAAGAGCGAAGCGCCGGATTGTATGAGTTTATATGGAAAAAACTGGCCCGGGGAGCGGAAGACGATACGGGAGCGGAAAATGAATCTTGACAAACTGAATGAAGAACAGCGAAAAGCGGTCACGACTACGGAAGGACCGCTGCTTGTTTTGGCCGGCGCCGGAAGCGGGAAGACCAGAGTCCTGACCCATCGCGTTGCTTATCTGATAGAGGAGAAGGGCGTTCCGCCGTTTCAGATCCTCGCGCTGACATTTACGAACAAAGCGGCGAAAGAGATGCGTGAACGTGTGAATGCTCTCGTGGAAATGAATGCGCAGTCTGTCTGGGTATTCACGTTTCATGGGTTCTGTGTCAGGATCCTGCAGTCGGAGATCGACCGCCTTGGATTCGGAAAGGGTTTTGTCATCTACGACGACCAGGACCAGCAGAGCCTGATCGGGCATGTAATCAAGGATCTCGGCCTGAACGATAAGGTGTTTACCAAGAGAATGCTTTCATCTTGCTTTTCAGATGCGAAGAACCATTCTCTGAATCCTGGCGCGTATCTTGCGGAGACAAATCAGCCTCAGCAGGTTCGGGATGCGTTCGCTCTTTACCAGAAGAGGCTGAAAGAGGCAAATGCGCTCGACTTTGATGATCTGCTTCTGAAGACGATCGATCTGTTCGAACGGTTTCCGGAAGTGCTGGAGAAATACCGGGCGCACTTCCGGTATATTCTCGTAGACGAGTATCAGGATACGAACCTTGCTCAGTATCACATCGTGAATCTGCTTGCAAAAAAACACCGGAATCTGTGCGTTGTCGGAGACGATGACCAGAGCATTTATGCATGGCGCGGAGCGGATATCCGGAACATTCTGGAGTTCGAGAAAGATTTTCCCGGATGCACAGTGATCCGTTTGGAACAGAATTATCGTTCAACAGAGAAGATCCTGAATGCTGCCAACGAGGTGATTTCGAACAACAGGGGGCGGAAAGCAAAACGGCTTTGGACTGCGAAAAGCGGTGGAGAGGACATCGATGTGCATGAAGCCGAAGATGAACGCGATGAGGCATATTATATCTGTTCCAGAATCTCCAATGCGGTACGGGCAGGCGCACGATATGATCGGTATGCAATCCTGTATCGGACACACGCACAGAGCCGTGTGTTGGAAATGACGTTGAAAAGTTTCGGAATCCCGTACAGGGTTTACGGAGGAGTTTCATTTTTTGCCCGTGCGGAAGTCAAGGACATTCTTGCCTATCTGCGCCTGATTCTAAACCCGGCGGATGACGAGGCATTCCTGCGCGTGATCAATCTGCCGCCAAGAGGGATTGGATCAGCGTCGATTCTTGCGTTGCTCGCGCATGCGCGTGAACACAATCTGCCTCTTTTAAGCGCAGCGATGGATCCTGGCGAACTGCCCGCAAGGGTCGCAACGAAATTCTTCCCGTTTCTTGATATGCTCCAGGAACAGTATCTTCGCTATACGACGGTTCCACTGTCGGAGTTTACGAAGGGACTTCTCGATGCGATCGGGTATGATGCGTATCTGAGATCGGATAAGAAAGAGAATTATGAAACGAGAGCAGAGACTGTCGAGGAACTGCTTGGCTATATCTCTGAGTTTGAAAAGAACTTTAATGAGGACGACGGCGAGATCCTGCGGGCGTTTTTGACCAGCGTCGCGCTCTTCCAGCAGGGTGATGCAGTGGAGGAGAATAACGGCTGTGTGAACCTGATGACGCTTCATGCGGCGAAAGGACTGGAATTCCCAGTCGTTTTCCTGTGCGGTCTGGAAGACGGGTTGTTTCCTTCCAGCCAGTCACGGTTCGACCCAGAGAAGCTGGAAGAAGAGCGCCGGCTCTGCTACGTAGGCATCACAAGAGCGCGGGAAAAACTGTATCTTTCCTATGCGAAACAGAGGATGCTGTATGGGAACAGGGAGTTTACGGCCCCATCACCGTTTTTGACTGAGATGAGTGATGCACTTCCCATGGCAAGGACTGTAAACAGGCAGCCGCCAAAGGAACGCAGAGAAAGCGAGATGTTCCATTCCTATACGCCACCCAAAGTAACGCCATCCCTGTCGCTGAGGCCTACTAAGGTGGAACCACCGAAAACCGTACAGAAGGATTTCACCGCAAAAGTCGGGGATGCTGTCCGGCATAAGCTTTTCGGGAAAGGCGTTGTTACGAGCATATCCGGAACGGGCAGCGCAATGATCGTCGAGATCCGGTTTGAGAACGGAATGACAAAGAAACTGGCAGCCGCTTTCGCACCGCTTGAAACAATGTAATCCAGAATTAATCCTTAGGGAGAATCACTATGGCTACGCAACGTCAACTCGAATTGGTAGAACTATTGAACCGGTACGCAGCGGCATATTACGAACAGGATGCGCCAGTCGTATCGGACGCTGAATATGACGCGCTCTATGATGAACTGCTGGCTCTTGAAACGGACAGCGGAGAGATTACTCCGGATAGTCCGACTCTCCGTGTCGGTGGATCACCCCTGCTGAAATTCGAGGAACACACGCATCTGGGACGGCTGTGGAGTCTGGACAAGGTCCGGACGAAAGAAGGCGTCCGGGACTTTATTAACAGAATTCAGAAAGCCGCGGGCGGACAGAACGTATCGTTCGGACTGGAATATAAGTTCGACGGACTCACTGTGAACCTGACCTATGAGGGGGGAGAACTGGTCCAGGGTGCTACGAGAGGAAACGGCGTTAAAGGCGAGGCGATCCTCCCGCAGATCAGAACAATCCGGAACATTCCGAAAACCATACCGTTTACAGGGAGAATGGAAGTGCAGGGAGAGTGTATCATGCGCCTCTCGGTACTGAATGAGTACAACAGAACCGCAACAGAACCTCTGAAAAACGCGCGGAATGCTGCTGCAGGCGCGCTCCGCAACCTCGATCCTAAGATCACAAGGGCAAGAAAGCTGGATGTTTTCTGCTATAACATCGGGTTTATTGAGGGCAGAGAACTGCATAATCAGCAGGAGATGCTGGACTTTTTGAGAGAAAACGGATTGCCGGTGTCGGATTATGTACGATATTCCGACAGTGCGGAGGAGCTTCTGAAGGAAATCGATCTTGCGGAAGAAAAGCGGAACTCACTTGATTTTCTAATCGACGGAATGGTCATCAAAGTCACAGACTTTGAACTGAGAGTAAGACTCGGCGCCACCGAGAAGTTTCCGAGATGGGCGATGGCGTACAAATTCGCGCCTGAGGAAACGACCGCTGTTGTCGAGGATGTGACATGGGAAGTTGGGAGGACAGGCAAACTGACACCTCTGGCACATGTACAGCCGGTGGAATTTGCCGGTGTTACGGTACGGAAAGCGACGCTGAACAACTGGGATGATGTTCAGCGCAAGCGTGTCGGAATTGGTTCCAGAGTCTTTATCCGGAGAAGCAACGACGTAATTCCGGAAATTTTGGGAGCGGTTCCGGATGACAGGCCGGACAGACCGGTTGAAAAGCCCGTCCGATGTCCGCAATGCGGCGCGCATGTGGAACAGCGCGGCGCGCATCTGTACTGTACGAATACGCTTTCCTGCCGGCCGCAGATCAAAGCAAGGCTTGCACATTACGCGTCCCGCGACGCGATGGATATCGATGCGTTTGCAGACAAGACCGCGGAGCAGATGATTGACGCATTCGGTATCTCTACGATTCCGGAATTGTACGCGCTGACACATCAGCAGCTGGTCGATCTCGAACGGTTCGGGCATAAAAAAGCGCAGAATCTTCTGAATGCGCTTGAAGCCAGCAAGACCAGACCGCTATCTGCATTTCTGTACGCGCTCGGGATCCCGAATGTTGGAACCAAGACGGCAAGAGATCTCGCCCGGTCCTTTCATACGCTCGACCATGTGCGGAATGCAACGAAGGAAGAGCTTCTTTCGATCGAAGATATCGGGGAAGTGGTTGCGAACGATATCGTCGGATTCTTTTCGGATCCGTCCATCAACCGGCAGATCGATCTTCTGTTGGAGCGGGGTGTTTCACCCGGTGAAGATGAACAGCAGACCGGACAGGCTCCGCTGTCAGGTATGACAATCGTGGTAACCGGTACCCTCCCGATGCTGTCCAGAAGGGATGCGGAACAACTGATCGAGCAGAATGGAGGAAAAGCTGCCGGAAGCGTATCCAAAAAGACCACTTTCGTTGTTGCTGGCGAGGCAGCCGGAAGTAAACTCACCAAGGCGCAGGAGCTTGGGATCGAGATCATCGACGAAACGGAACTGCTCCGGCGGGTCGGCAGGGAAAAATAATTAGAAATGACTTCATTATACAGCAGCCCGTCCGGAACGGACGGGCTGCTGTTTTCTGCACGGCGTGGCCGTAATATCAGGTACCTTTAGTCTTTTGTTTTTTTCATTCCGCCGAGAACCAGATTCGCCAGAATGCCCAGAATCAGCGCACATGCAACGGTCGTGAGAGACACTGCTCCGAAGCTCACGGTCAGACCGCCGACACCGGCTACAAGAATCATGGATACCACGAACAGGTTGCGGTTGTCATTAAGATCGACCTTCTGAATCATCTTAAGTCCGGATACAGCGATGAATCCATATAGCGCAAAGCAGACACCGCCCATAACGCACCCGGGGATTGTGGCAAGGAACGTTGCGAATGGCCCAATGAACGAGATCAGGATCGCCATAATTGCGGTAAAGAAGATCGTAATAACAGAAGCATTACCGGAAATAGCGACACAGGCAATGGACTCGCCATAAGTGGTATTGCAGGCACCTCCAAAGAAAGCACCAGCAAAGGAACCGATACCGTCGCCAAGCAGCGTGCGATGCAGGCCAGGATCTTTGGTCAGATCAGTACCGATGATCGAAGAAAGGTTCTTATGGTCAGCAAGATGCTCGGCAAATACAACGAATGCAACGGGAACATAGGCAACAGCGATCGTGGCGATATAGCTAGGAGTCAGTTCTCCGAATCCTTTGAAGGCGGTTAGAAAGGTGAAGTCTGGAACCCAGGAAATGCTCTGGAACTTGGAGAAATCAACAACTACCAGTGCGGCATTGCCAGTCAGTGTTCCAATCACTGTAAAGATCGAAGCTACGATATAGCCCGCGACGATACCGATGACGAAGGGAATCAGTTTCATCATTTTCTTGCCGTAGACGGAAGAGATGATCGTAACAAATAAGGTAACAAGACCGCAAATGATACAGACATATGTAGATGCGCCCAAAGAACTGCCGGAAGCCCCGGTGAGGTCGCCGACTGCATTGCTGGCAAGCGAGAGTCCGATGATTGCAACAGTCGGTCCAATGATGATTGCAGGCATCAGTTTATCGATCCACTTGACACCGACGAACTTAACGATCAGTGCTATTACAACATAGACAAGACCAGCAAAGCATGCACCGAAAATCAGGCCGAGATAACCGAGCGACATCGATACGCCGCCGCCGAAAGCGGCAAACATCGAACCGAGGAACCCGAAGGAGCTGCCAAGGAAGACAGGGGAGCGGAACTTGGTGAAGAGAAGATAGACGAGTGTACCGACGCCTGCACCGAACAAAGCGGCGGTCTGGCTCATGGTTGCTCCAGTAACACCATTGACGGCAGCGGGAACTGCTATGGTTGCCGCCATAATCGCAAGCAGCTGCTGCAGAGCAAAGAGAACTGTCTGTCCGAATTTCGGTTTGTCCTTGATGTTAAAGACCAGATTCATACATACCTCCTAGGAATATGTTTATTATGCAGATCGCTGACCGATCCGTAATACGGAAGGATGTTTCAGACGCTCTTTACGCGTCCATCCGGGTGATGCAGATCTCATTGACCCCGTCGATCTCCGAAACACGGACACTGACAAATTCGTCATGAGAAGTAGGAATATTTTTACCGACGTAATTCGCGGAGATCGGCAGTTCCCGATGACCGCGGTCGACCGCGACACACAGCTGAATCGCAGCGGGGCGTCCGAGTTCAATCAAAGCATCCATTGCCGCACGGGCAGTCCGCCCGGTGTACAGCACATCGTCTACAAGGACGACAGTCTTTCCGCTGACGTCATAGGGGATTTCCGTATGATCGACATGCACTACCTCGTGATGGTCGATAAGATCGTCCCGGTACGGCGTGATATCGATCTCGCCCAATTCGACATTCAGGCCTGTGAACTGCTCAATATACTTTTTGATACGGCCTGCGAGCGGAACGCCTCTCCGCCGTATCCCCGCGAGATAGATCGTATCTGCGTCACTGTTGCGTTCCACGATCTCATGCGAGAGACGGATCAGCATACGGTTCATTGCCTGCTCGTCAGTCAGAACTCGTTCTTTCATCCCGGACCTCAAAAAAAGTCTTGCCGTTTGCACGACAAGACAGAATAACGCCAAAGCAGCTGATATGGTGGCCTTGTCGGCATCTCGTACCGATTTAAAGGTTTTTTTCTGTGGGTATCATAGCATACGGAAACGGCTTTGTAAAGTAAAAAACAGATATATATGAACTGTTTACATTGCTTTTTTTAGCAGCGCAATATATACTTTCTGTCGTGGAAACATACCGGAAAAGACCGCTGCTGGGAATCATAGTTCTTCTTGCCGCCACTGTGATCTGGGGGTTCGCTTATATTGCCCAGAGCGATGCGATGCAATACCTCGAAGTTCTGACCTACAGCGGACTCAGAATATTGGCAGGAGCGGTTGCTCTTCTCCCAATTGCGCTGATCAACTGGAGAGGCGATTTCAATCAGAAAGCTGTTTCCCAGGGTTTTCGCAGGACGAGTCTTCAGACGACAGTCCGCGGGGGGGTCGTCTGCGGCATTTTTATGGGGGCAGCGATCGTTTTTCAGCAATACGGTATCGCCAACGGATCAGTCGGAAAGGCAGGGTTTCTGACAGCTCTGTATATTGTACTGGTCCCTGTGATTGGAATTCTGTTCGGAAGACGCGTTACATGGACGGTTACTGCCTGTGTTCTGATCGCGGTAGCAGGTTCCTGGTTTCTCTGCGTCAAGGAAAAAGACCTGTCGATCTCTTTCGCAGACTGGATGCTGATCGGTGACGCGGTTCTGTTTGCATTTCAGATTCTGTTCATTGACCGGTATCTTTCTCTCGGCGCGAACCCGGTCTGCATGGCCTGTGTTGAATTCTGGACGGCAGGTCTGATTCTTCTTCCGCTGATGTTTCTGTTTGAGCATCCATCATGGGAAGGGATTCTTCCGGCATGGAAAACCATTCTCTATGCGGGGCTTGCCTCCGGAGCAGTCGGATATACGCTGCAGATGATCGGCCAGCGGGAACTCGAGCCGGCAGGTGCCTCCCTTCTCATGAGCCTTGAGTCCGTATTTGCGGCACTGTTCGGATGGATCATTCTCGGAGAGAAGATGACACCGCGTGAGATTCTCGGATGCGGGCTGGTGATGGCCGCAGTGGTTCTTTCCCAAGTTCCGATAGGAAAAAACGCCGCAAAGGCAAAGCCTTGAAAGGAACGATGCCGGAATGTACTATGTTTACATGGTCCGGTGTGAAGACGGATCCCTGTATACCGGGTCAACGGATGACCCGGGACGGCGGTTTGCCGTACATGCGGCAGGAAAAGGCGCGAAATACACAAAAAGCCATAGACCGGTGGAACTTGCTGCGGTCTGGGCTCTCTCATCGAGACAGGAAGCACTGAGACTGGAGTACCGTATCAAGCGGCTGAACAAAAAGGAAAAAGAACGGATCGTTTCCGGAGAACCGCTTCCGGAATCTTTCCATTCTTTCAGAACGGACAGAC
>JAEEGL013246884.1_pt1 | contig 28792 bp, 27 predicted proteins | sample 9134231 | NCBI WGS metagenome assembly JAEEGL01 (sample SAMN16246548, study PRJNA631951) | gut metagenome | biome: gut microbiome; feature: rumen; material: fiber-attached | host: Bos | place: Iran: Karaj | collected 2018-10 | reverse complement strand
TAATGATAATCAATTATTTAAAATCTTTTTGAATGGAAATTTAATTATGACAAAAGATTCTAATATTTTATCTTTATTAGAAAAAGAAAAATATATAGAGAAAAACTGGAGTCAGGATAATTATGGTGATAATTATTTTGTATATATTTGGGATGAATCTTATATAGAATCATTGTTAGATTAATAAAATTAGAGTGATATTTAATATCATTCTTTTTTTAATTCTTATCGACATAAATTGATAATATTCGACATTCTCTTATGTTAGAATACACAGCTTGAAAGGAGGGGTATGATGGTTGATTACGAAATAGATACTTCTACATTAATTATTATTGGTATTTCTTTAGAAGAATCTATGGTTATTACTAATGAAGGTGAATATAAGATAAAACTTTCATCAACAGAAATTGTTGATAGAACTTGTAAGTTTTTCGGATCATCTTTAGCAGATAGGATTAAAATGACGAAAAGACTAGCTAATATTGCTGTTAAATCACCAATAATTGTGGAAGAAATAAGAAATATACTATTTTTTCCATTAAAGTCTACTAGAGAAAAGAATAATATATGGGTATCTTTTAACAATATTGAAAAATATGATAAAGATGATGATAAAACTATTGTTTATTTTAAGGGTGGAAAGAGTGTTAAATTAGAGTGTTCTTACTATATTTTTGATAATCAGGTAACAAGAAGTTTAATTTTAGATTATGAGCATCAAAAAAGGTTAAAAAGTTTGCAAAAATAATGCTCTTTTTCTTTGATTTTACTAGTAGAAAGTGGTATAATTAATATATAGTTATGGAATGATGACTAGATAGGAATTAACAATATGATTATTAAGAAGATATGTCTTAAAAATTTTAGAAACTATGAAAATTTAGATATAGAATTTAATGATAGATTAAATATAATCATAGGTAATAATGCTCAAGGTAAAACTAATATTTTAGAATCTATCTATTTTTTATCTTTATCTAAGTCATTTATTAGTTCTCATGATGATTCACTTATTAAAAATGACACTGAATTTTCTAAAGTTTTAGGTACAATAATTAGAAATGATGGTAAACATAATTTATCTATTATTTTAAATAGTCAAGGAAAGATACTTAAGATTGGTGAAAATAAGATAAATAAGAGTAGTGAATATATAGGAAATCTAAAGGTTATTATGTTTAATCCATCTGATGTTAGAATTATTAAGGATAGTCCTTCAATAAGAAGAAAGTTTTTGAATATTGAAATTAGTCAGTTATATAAGAAATATATTGTTATTTTAAATGATTTTAATATTTTATTAAGACAAAGAAATGAATATTTAAAGATAATAAGAAATAAAGATATTGATTATAATTATTTGGATATTGTTGATGAAAAATTTGTTGATTTATCTTATCAGATATTTTTATATAGAAAAGAATTTATTAGTATGTTAAATAACAATATAAATGGAATATATAATGAAATATTTGGTGAAGGGAATATATGTGTTAAATATTTAAGTGATATATCTGAAAATAAAAAAGAAATTTTTGATAAATTAAGAAAAAATTTATCTAAGGATATTATGTATGGTAATACTTCTTTTGGTCCTCATAGAGATGATTTTAATGTTTTAAAAGATGATTTAGATATGTCTTTATATGGATCACAAGGACAAATAAAAGGAATTATTCTATCATTAAAGTTATCTGAGATTGAAATATTTAAGGATGTTAGTGGTGAATATCCTGTTATATTACTTGATGATATATTTAGTGAATTAGATATTAGAAAGAGAAATAAGCTAATTAAATTTTTGAATAAAGATATTCAAATAGTTATTACTACTACTGATATTAAAAATATTAATAAGAGGTTTATTCAAAATTCTATAATATATACAATAAATGATGGAAAAATTATAAAAGTGGAAGGTGATAAAAATGGATGAGAAAATTACGGAACATTATGATGCTTCGGATATTCAGGTTTTAGAAGGTTTAGAGGCTGTTAGAAAAAGGCCTGGTATGTATATTGGTACTACAGATGTTAAAGGATTACATCATTTAGTGTGGGAAATAGTAGATAATGCAATAGATGAGTCTTTAGCAGGTTATTGTGATAGTATTGAAGTTATTATTAATAAAGATAATTCTATAACTGTTAAAGATAATGGACGTGGTATACCTGTTGATATCCATCCTAAAACGCAAAAATCTACAGTAGAAACTGTTTATACAGTTTTGCATGCTGGTGGTAAATTTGGTGGCGGTGGATATAAGGTATCTGGTGGATTACATGGTGTTGGAGCTTCAGTAGTTAATGCATTATCTAAATGGGTAGAAGTAAAAGTATATAAAAATGGACATGTATATTTTATTAGATTTGAAAATGGTGGTCATACTGTAGAACCTCTTAAAATAATTGAAGATTGTGAAAATAATAGAACTGGTACTTATGTTACATTTAAACCGGATCCTGATATTTTTGATACTACTATCTATGATTATGAAACGTTGAAAGTAAGAATTAGAGAATTAGCTTTCTTGAATAGAGGTCTTAAAATAACACTTCGTGATGATAGAGATATGGAGGATACTACTGGAGATGCATTTATGTATGAAGGTGGAATATCTGAGTATGTTAGATTTATTAATCAAGGAAAAACTCCTATTCATGAAGATATCATTCATTTGAGTGGTGAAGAAGATGGTGTGTTTTTTGAGGTAGCTTTACAATATAACGATGGATATAGTGATAATATTTATTCCTTTGTTAATAATATCAATACTCATGATGGTGGTACACATGAGGAAGGTGTTAAGAGAGCTTTAACAAGGGTTATTAATAATTATGCTAGAAAAACTAATATGCTAAAGGAAAAAGATGAATCTTTAACAGGTGATGATGTTAAAGAAGGTCTTACAATGATTATATCTTGTAAGCATCCTAATCCACAATTTGAAGGGCAAACTAAGGGTAGATTAGGTAACTCTGAAGTTAGAAAATTAGCAGATAATATATTTTCTAATGGATTTGAACAATTTTTATTAGAAAATCCGGATAAGGCTAGAGTTATAGTAGAAAAGGCTATGCTTGCAAGTAGAGCTAGAAATGCTGCTAAAAGAGCAAGAGAAATAACTAGAAAGAATGATTTAGCTCTAGGTAATTTTTTTGGTAAACTAACAGATTGTAAGAGTAAGGATCCTAGTGAATCAGAAATATTTATAGTCGAGGGAGATAGTGCTGGTGGTAGTGCTAAAAAAGGTAGAGACTCTATGACTCAAGCTATACTTCCTTTAAGAGGTAAGATTCTTAATGTAGAAAAAGCTAGATTAGATAAAGCTTTAGCTAATGAAGAAATTAGAACTATTATTACAGCATTTGGTACTGGTATAGGTGAAGAATTTGATTTATCTAAGTTAAGATATAATAAAATAATAATTATGACCGATGCTGATGTTGATGGATCACATATTAGAGTATTGTTATTAACATTATTTTATAGATTTTTTAAACCAATTGTGGAAGCAGGTCATGTATATGCTGCTCAACCCCCACTATTTTGTATTAAACATGGTAAGACTATTAAATATGTTTTAAATGATCAGGAAAGAGATGATTATCTATCTAAATTGAAAGAGAATACTAAGTATGATATAGCTCGTATGAAGGGTCTTGGTGAAATGAATGCTGAAGAATTAAATGAAACTACTATGGATATTAATAAAAGAGTACTTAGAAAGATAACTATTGATGATTGTGTAGCAGCTGATCAGATATTTGCTACGTTAATGGGTGATGATGTAGAACCTAGACGTAAATTTATTGAAGAAAATGCTAAATTTGTTGATAATTTGGATATTTAAGGAGGTGTAGGTTATGGGAGAAGAAAAAGATTTAGAAGAAACTGTTGATACAGAAGAAAATAATATAGATAATGAAGAAACTTCTTTAAATATTGAAAGTAATGAATTTAGTGGATATTTTCATGATAGGGATAGATTAGAAGAAAATAATATTGTATCTGAAGTTAAAACATCTTTTATTGAATATTCAATGAGTGTTATTACTTCAAGAGCATTACCTGATCTTAGAGATGGTTTAAAACCTGTTCACAGAAGAATTTTATGGAGTATGTATAATTCGGGGTATACACCTGATAAACCTCACAGGAAGAGCGCTAAAACGGTTGGAGAGGTTATGGGTAATTATCACCCACACGGGGATTCTTCAATTTATGAAGCAATGGTAAGAATGGCTCAAGATTTTAATCAAAGATACTTATTAATTGATGGCCATGGTAACTTTGGTAATATTGAAGGTGATGGTGCTGCAGCGATGCGTTATACTGAATCAAGATTATCTAAGATATCATTAGAGCTACTTAGAGATATTAATAAAAATACTGTTAATATGAAAAAGAACTTTGATGAGACACTTGACGAACCTGAAGTATTACCTTCAAGATTTCCTAATGTACTTGTTAATGGTACTATGGGTATTGCTGTTGGTATGGCTACTAATATACCTCCACATAATTTAGGTGAAGTAATAGATGGTTGTATAGCTTATATAGATAATCCAGAAATAGATACTATGGGATTAATGGAACATATTAAAGGTCCAGATTTTCCTACTGGTGGTATTATTTTGGGTAATTCAGGTATTAGAAAAGCATATGAAACTGGTAAAGGAACTATTACTATTAGAAGTAGAGCAGAAATAGAAGATAATGGCACTCATAGTAGTATTATAATTACAGAAGTTCCATATGGAGTTAATACTTTGGAATTAAAAAACAGAGTAGCTGAACTTGTTCGTGATAAGGTATTAGATGGTATATCAGATTATCATACTGATTTAAAAGATGGTGTTAAGATAACTATTACTTTAAAAAGAGATGCTAATCCGCAAGTAGTACTAAATAATTTATATAAGCATACGGCGTTTCAAGTTAATTATGGTATAACTTTCTTAATGATCGATGATAGAACTCCTAAAACATTAGGTTTGAGAGATATTATTGCTAAATATATTGATTTCCAAAAAGAAGTTGTTATTAGGAGAACTAAGTTTGAATTAAATAAAGCAGAAAATAGGGTACATATTTTAGAAGGATTAAAGATAGCTTTAGATAATATTGATGAAGTTATTCAAATAATTAAGAAATCTAAGACAGATGAAGATGCTAAAAAACAATTATTTGAGAGATTTGGTTTAGATACTATTCAAAGTGATGCTATCCTTGAAATGAAACTTCGTCGTTTGACAGGTTTAGAGAGAGAGAAAGTTGAAAATGAATTAGCTGATCTATTGAAATACATAGAGGAATTGAGGGAAATTCTTGGTAGTGACGAAAAATTGTTCGTATTAATAAAGAAAGAAATGTTGGAAATTAAGAATAAATTTGCAGATGATCGTAGAACTACTATTGATATGACTGCTATTGATTACATTGATGATGAATCTTTAATTCCGGTAGAAAACTTAGTTATTACTCTAACTAAGAAAGGGTATATTAAGAGATTACCTGTTGATACATATAAAACTCAAAATCGTGGTGGTGTAGGTATTAAGGGTATGGCTACTACTGAAGAAGATTTTGTTGATCAAATTATTAATGCTAAGACTCACGATTTCATTCTATTCTTTACAAATTTTGGTAAAGTATATCGTTTAAAAGGTTATGAAATACCAGAATACAGTAGGCAATCTAAAGGATTACCAATAGTTAATCTATTAAGTTTAGAAAAAGGTGAATATGTTACAGCTTTAATTAATGGTTCTGGTGATGACGGTAGTAAATATTTTGTGTTTGCTACTAAGAGTGGTCTTATTAAGAGAACGAAAATGAGTGAGTTTGATAACATTAGATCTAATGGTAAGAAATTTATTACTTTAAAAGAAGATGATGAATTAATTTCAGTTAAAACTACTGATGGTAATTATGAGGTGTTAATGGCATCGTCTAATGGTAGATTAGTAAGATTCCCAGAAAAATTAGTACGTGTTATGGGCCGTGGCGCTTCTGGTGTACGTGGTATTAATCTTGGTGATGGTATCCTTGTTGGTATGGAAGCATGTAACGCCGATGTTGATGTACTTGTTGTTACAGAAAATGGTTATGGTAAAAAGACTCCAATAAGTGAATATAGAATAACTAATCGTGGTGGTAAAGGTGTTAAAACACTTAATATTACTGAAAAGAATGGTACTATTAATTCATTTAGAGTTGTACCTGTTGATAAGGACCTAATAATTGTAACAAATGAAGGAATTATTATTAGGTTGGATATTAATTCTATTTCAACGATGAGTAGGGTTACACAGGGTGTTAAATTAATAAATTTACGTGAAGGTCAAAAAGTAAGTTCTATATCAGTTGTTGATAAGGAAGAAATTAATGAAACAGAAGAGGTAGTAGAAGAATAATCTATTGCCTTTTTAATTAGAGTTATTTCCTGGGAAATATATTGTAGTGGTTGACGTGCATAAAAAATATTTCCCGGGAAATATTTTTTATATTAAATTTGCTGTTCAGAAATTACAAAAAATTAAAAAATGTATAATTATATATGCAGAAATTAAATTTCTGTTAATGAATATTAATAATATTTGTTATATGATATTTTCTATGTTCCACGTGGAACATAGATTATCTTTTTTGAAAACACTTCTGTTTGTATGTTATATAATATTTAATTATTTTGTTAATGAATAGTTATTTGTTTATATGTTTGTTTTATGTTCCACGTGGAACATAAAACAATTAGATAATTTGTGAAAACACTTTATTAAATGTTATTTTGTTTTGTATATATGTTATATATATTGATAGCTATATTGTTCTTAATATTTTATGTGGAACGTGCTTCAATATTGTTATAAATATATTTTGTATATTATGGTGTTTGTATTAATTTTTTTATGTGTATGTATATATACTTTATATGCAACTCATGTTCCACGTGGAACATGAACTTTTTTATACTATATTTTGTTTCGATTAATAATAATTATTTTTAATCTAAATATTTTTAATTTTATTGCTTTATAATCTATGTTCCACGTGGAACATAGAACTCGCTATACAGAAATTTAAAAACTGTGTATTAGTTAATACAGAAATTGAAAATCTATGTTGAATAATAAAAAATGTTGATTTTTAATAGTAATTTATTATATAATTTATTTGTGCAACAGTAATGTTGGAACTAAGTCAGGATCGGAAGATAGCAGCTTTAACAACCTCTTATTGTGTGCACTTTTTATATGTGGTGATGATATGGAAAATAAATATTTAAGTGAATGTGTTGATTTGGCTATAAAAGCTAGTAAATTAGATGAGGTTCCTGTCGGAGCAATTGTTGTTAGAAATAATGAGGTGGTTGGTAGAGGTTATAATAAAAAAGAATCTTCTAATCTGTGTACTAGACACGCTGAAGTTGAAGCTATCGAGGAAGCAAATAAAGTTGTTGATTCATGGCGATTAGATGATTGTATTTTATATGTTACTCTTGAACCATGTTTGATGTGTTGTGGTGCTATATTGGAGAGTAGAATAAGTAAAGTGATATATTTGTCTAAACGAACAAATGTACTATATAATTCTTCTGATTATATTAATTCTTGTTTATATGATAAAAATAAAGATTTAAAAAATAAATATTTGAATATTTTAAGTGATTTTTTTAAAAAGAGGAGGTAATGGTCTTCTTTTTGTGTTATAATAATTGGTGAGATGAGGTGATATTATTAGTAATTATTTGGCTTTATATCGTAAATATCGTCCTTCTGAAATTTCTTCAGTTGTGGGGCAAGAAGAAACAAAAAGAATAATATCTAATGCTGTTATAAATAATATGGTATCTCATGCTTATATTTTTTATGGACCTAGGGGTACTGGTAAGACTACGATGGCTAAAATATTAGCTAAAATGGTTAATTGTGAGAATTTAGTTGATGGTATTCCTTGTGGTGAATGTAATAGTTGTAAAAATATATTTACGAGTAATGATGTAGTAGAAATAGATGCTGCTTCAAATAATGGTGTAGATGAAATAAGGGATTTGAGGGAAAAAGTAAATTTGGTTCCGTCAATTTGTAAATATAAAGTATACATTATTGATGAAGTTCATATGTTATCTACGCAGGCATTTAATGCGTTATTAAAGACTTTAGAAGAACCTCCAAGCCATGTAATATTTATATTGGCTACTACTGAGGTACATAAAATTCCGTTGACAATTGCTTCAAGATGTCAAAAATTTCAATTTACAAAGATTTCTGATGTACTAATTGTTGATAGGCTTAAAGAAATTGCTAAATTAGAAAATATAGCAATTAAAGACGATGCTCTTTTAGAAATAGCTAAAATTTCTAATGGTGGAATGAGAGATTCAATTAATTTGTTAGATCAGCTTAGAACATATACTGATAATGATATTACTTCTGATGATGTGTTTAAAGTTTGTGGTACGATTTCTTATAAGGAGATGTCAGAATTATTTGTCAATATTAAGAATAATAATTTGGAATATATTGTTAAATTTATTGATGATATTGAAAAAAGAGGTATTAGTTATACAAAAATTATTGAAGATATGTTGTCGTTTTTAAAGGATACTTTACTTTACTTATCTTCAGTAAATGATTGTTATATTAAGTCTAATATCGATGCTATAGTTAATGTTTCTAAGAGTTTAGATAAAAATGATATATATATGATGTTACATAAATTAGACAATGTAATGGAAAATATTAGGTTTACTACAAGACCTGCTATATTATTAACTACAAGTTTTATAGAGTTGGGTTCTGAAATGGGTAATGTTGAAATGTCTGATATTAAAAAAACAAATAATATTGTTACTTCTGATGATGTTGTTAATGAAAAAGTAATTATAAATAAAGATGAAAATAATAAAACAGAGAAATTTATAGAAGATGATGTTAGTATGACATATCAAGATTATTCTAATAGGTATGATTTTGAAGGTATTATTAATAATTCTTTTGCGGTTGCTTCAAAGGTGAAGTTATCCAACGCAAAAGAAAAGTGGAATAATATTTCTAATTATTTAGTGGATAAAAAATATAACCCTTTGGTTAGCTTGCTTATTGATTCTGAAATTAGGGTTTTGGGGGATGATTATTTAATATTATCGTCTTTATATGAATCTAATGTTTTAGATATTTGTTCTAAGTATGATGAGGTTTTTAAATTTTTGAAAGTATTGCTAGGTAGTAAGTATTATTTTGCTCCAGTTACTGAAGAAAAGTGGAACTCATTAAAAGATGAATATATTAAAAATATTCATGATGGATATAAATATGATGTTAAGGAACTTAGTATTACAAAGAAAGAAGAAACTAAAAAGGAAAGAAAAAGTACTAAAAAAGATAATATATCTTCTTTGATTGATATTGTTGGAGAAGATATTATAGAATATAAATAGGAAGGTGATTAAAAATGAATATGCAACAATTAATGCAGCAAGCTAAGAAATTACAAGCTGATATGGAAAAGAAACAAAAGGAGTTAGAAAATAGCACTTATGAAGGAAAGTCTTCATTAGTAGATGTAGTAATTAACGGAAAAAAAGAAATAGTTAAAATTAATATTAATATTGAAGAAGATATTACATCTGATGATAAAGAAATGTTAGAAGATATGATAATGTTAGCTATTAATGACGCTATTAAGAAAGTAGATAAAGATACCGAAGAAAAATTTGGTGCTTATGGAAAGGGAATGCCAGGTCTATTCTAATGTATCCAGAATGTGTTAAGAAATTGATCGAGTGTTTAAGGGATTTACCTGGTATAGGTGAGAAAAGTGCTGAACGATTAGCCTTTTCGATAATTAATTTTGATAAAGAAAAATTAGAAGATTTTTCTAAATCTTTATTGGATATTGAAAATACGATTAAAAGATGTTCAATATGCAATAATATTGCAGATAAAGATATTTGTGATATATGTGGTAATCCCAATAGGGATGATAATACTATATTTGTAGTAGAGAAACCTAAGGATATAATTTTGTTTGAAAAAATTGGAAATTATACTGGTAAATATCATGTTTTAGATGGGTTAATATCTCCTTTAGATGGTATTGGACCTAATGATATTAATATTAAATCTCTTGTTGATAGAGTTAAAGCGAATAATGTAAGTGAAGTAATAGTGGTTCTTAAACCTTCAATAGAGGGTGAGACCACTATGCAGTATATTAAAAAGTTACTTGAGGGTACTGGTGTTAAAATATCTAGAATAGCTACTGGTATACCTGTTGGAACTGATATTGAATATATTGATATGATGACATTAGAAACAGCTTTTATGGAAAGAAAAAATATAGCATAATTGTTTTTGATATAGCATATATTTTAATAGGTGAACTATATGAAAATAATATTTTCATTAATAAAGAAAATAGTACTAGCAGTAATATGTATTTATGCCTATAATAAATTAACTTTACCTTTAAATATTTTTATACCAATTAATATATTTACTATCTCTTTAGTGACTATATTTGGTATTCCATCAATGATTATGTTGATTCTTTTTTCCTTAATATATATTTAAGGAGTGATTTTGTGCTTGATGATTATAAAGAAAGTCAACCATTATTTTATAATTTGATAAAAAATTCATTGAAAGATGAATTTTTATCTCATGCCTATTTAATAGATGAAAACAATAATTCAGATGCTTTTAAAGTGGTTTTATCTTTTGTGAAAGAAATATTTTATAAGAATTATGATTGTGAAAGAAATATTATTAGTAAGAGAATAGATGATAATAATTATCCGGAATTAACAATTATAGAACCAGATGGTGCATATATTAAAAAAGAGCAATTATTAAATTTACAGAATGATTTTTCTAAAATGTCATTAGAGGGTAATATACGTGTGTATATTATACGTAATGCTGACAGAATGAAAAAGGAAGCAGAAAATTCTATGTTAAAATTCTTAGAGGAACCAAGTTCTAATATAGTAGCAATTTTAATGACTAATAATGTTAATAATTTGTTGGATACAATAATTTCTAGATGTCAATTTGTAAAATTAAATAATGATAATGATTGTGTATATAATCAAGAATTATATGATAAGGCGTTTGAGTATATTATGTATATTGAATCTGATTATGAGAAATTATTAGTTGATTCTAAAAAAATATGGTATGATATAGTCAAAGAAAGAGATAATAATTATCAATTACTTGGTTATATGATAGATATTTATAGGAATATTTTGAATGTTAAATTAGGTATTTCGAGTAATATAGATAATAATAAAGTAAAAGATATAATTGTAAATAATAGTATTGATAAATTGAATTCTAAGATAAAGATACTATTAGAATATTATGATAACATTAGAAATAATGTACATATTCCAATGTTTTTGGATAGTATGATTATTGAGTTAGTGGGTGTAAGATGAAAATAGTTGGTATAAAATTAAATAAAGATGGAAAAATATACTATTTTGACGCTAATAATTATCATTTGAAGATAGATGATGAAGTGATTGTAGAAACAGAAAAAGGTCTTCAGTATGGTATTGTTGCCTCTTTAGTAGATGATAAAGATATTAGTAAAAAAATAGATTATAAACCTGTTGTTAGAATTTGTTCTAAGAATGATATTAGGCAATATCATAATAATTTAAAGGATGCAGTTAGAGCAATTAATAAATGTAATAAGAAGATTGAGGAATATGGACTAGATATGCGTATTATTGATGCATGTTATACTTTTGATAGGTCACAATTAATATTTAGATTTGTTTCTGATAGTAGAGTGGATTTTCGCGATTTAGCTCGTGATTTGGGAGCTGAATTTAAAACAAGAATTGAGCTTAGACAAGTTGGTATTCGTGATAAAGCTAAAGAAATTGGTGGAATTGGTCCATGTGGTAGAATATTATGTTGTAATAAGTTCTTAACTGATTTTGATAGTGTATCTATCAATATGGCTAAGAATCAGTTGTTATCTTTAAATCCTACGAAAATTAATGGTGTGTGTGGCAGACTTCTTTGTTGTTTAAAATACGAAAATGATAATTATACTGAATATCGTAAAGGATTACCAGAGGTTGGAAAGAAAGCAAAAGTAGATGAATACGAAGGTAAAGTTATGTCTGTTGATGTATTTAATAGGACTTATAAGATAATGACTTCTGAAAATCAGATATTAGAGGGTAAGGCAGATGAAAGTAAGAAATAATCTTCTTGATTTTAAAGATAAGATTATATATCAAGATACAGATTATTTTTCTATGTCTTTGGATTCCCTTTTGCTTGCTAATTTTGTGACAGTTAATTTACGTGACAAGGTGATAGTGGATTTCTGTACAGGTAATGCCCCTATATTAATGCTCTTAACTTATAAGTCTAAGGCTAAGTTGTTTGGTATTGAATATCAAAGGGAAATTTATGAATTAGGGAAAGAATCAATTTTGGAAAATGGTATGGGAGAACAAATTACAATTTACAACGATGATGTTAAGAATTGTTTACATTATTTTAAACGAGAAAGTGTTGATGTTGTAACTGTTAATCCCCCATATTTTAAATTAGATGATAAATCTTATGTTAATAATAATGAAATTAAGAAAATAGCAAGGCATGAAGTACTTGTTAATTTGGAAGATATTATATATAATGCTAGTCTACTTTTAAAAAAAGGTGGAACTTTTGCTATGGTTCATAGACCAGAGCGTTTGATAGAAATTATTATTTTGATGAAAAAATATCATATAGAACCTAAGAAAATGAGGTTTGTTATTCCTAAAAGTGGTGAAATTGCTAATATTTTACTTATTGAAGGTAAAATGAATGGTAGTAGTGGGTTAAAGGTATTACCAGAATTAATAGTATATGATGAAAATAACAATTATACAAAAGAAGTAAAAGAGATGTTTGGGAGTGAGACACATGTGGCAAAATAGTTATGATGGTAGTCCTACTTTGTTTTTAGTAGCTACTCCTATTGGAAATTTAGATGATATTACGTTTAGAGCTATTAATACATTAAAGGAAGTTGATGTTATATTTTGTGAAGATACTAGGGTTACTAGTCAATTACTTAATCATTTTTTAATTAAAAATAAGCTAATATCTTTACATAATTTTAATGAGGATATAGTTAAAGATAAGGTATTAGATTACTTACAAGAAGGAAAAAATGTTGCTATTGTTACTGATCGGGGAACACCAATTATTAGTGATCCTGGATATAAAACAGTTAAATATTTAAAAGATAATGGTTATAATGTAGTATCTATTCCTGGAGCATGTGCTATGGTGTGTGCTATTACAGTCTCTGGTATTAGTAGTGAACATTTTTTGTTCTATGGCTTTTTAGATAGTCGCGATTCTCATCAATTAGAAGAATTAAATGCTTTGGAAAGTTATGACTATCCAATAGTTTTTTATGAAGCGCCACATCGTTTAGTTAAAACTTTAAATAATATTTATAAGGCTTTTGGTAATAGAAATATATCTATATCTAAGGAAATATCTAAATTACATGAGATGGTATTTACTGGTACATTAGAGGAAGCTGTTGCTAATATAAAAGAACCTAGGGGAGAATATGTTTTAGTAGTAGCTCCATCAGAAAAACATATGGAAAATGAGATGGATATAATAGAGAATGTAGATTTATATATTAATAGTGGATTATCTATGATGAATGCTATTAAGAAAGTGGCTAGGGAAAGAAAGTTAGCTAAAAATATAATTTATAAAGAATATATTGAAAGGAGGAAATAATGAAGTTAGTAGTTGGTTTAGGGAATCCAGGAAAAGAATATGCAAAGACAAGGCATAATGTTGGTTATATGTTCTTGGATAAATATTATTCTGGTTTTACTTTGAATAAGAGATTTAAAGCGATGGAATTAAATACTAAAATAATGAATGATAATGTTATTTTAATTAAACCTATAACTTATATGAATTCCTCTGGAGATTCTTTAATTTTATATAAAAACTTTTATAAATTAGATGACTCTGATATACTTATTATTCACGATGATATGGATATATCTTTGGGAGATTTTAAATTGTCTTTTAATCATGGTGCTGGTGGACATAATGGTATTAAAAGCATTATTAGAAGTTTATCTAGTAAAGAATTTTATCGTTTGAGATTGGGAATATCTAGAAATGATGAGGAAATGAAAGAGTATGTTTTAGATAAATTTGGTAAAGAAGAATTTAAAGTTTTAGAAGATACATTATCAAAGTTAGAAGATTTAATATCTGATTTTGTATCTTTAGATAAGGATAGATTTATGCTTAAATATAATACTAAATAATGGTGATATTATGAAATTTTTTGATAATTTCTTTGATATTAGAAGTGATACTCTTTATAGTATATCTGGTATGACTGATGATAGTATCGCTCTGTATGTATATGACACTTTTATTAAGAATAATAAAAGTGTTTTAGTCGTTACTTCAGATTTATATAAAGCTAATATTTTATATACAAATTTACTTAATTATACAAGGAAGGTTTTATTCTTTCCTATGGATGACTTTTTAACAACAGAAGCTATTGCTATTAGTCCAGAATTTAAAACTGAGAGAATTCATACATTATCTAATTTGTCTTTGGGTGGCGAATATATAGTTATTACTAACCTTATGGGATTTTTAAGATATTTGCCTAGTAAGGAGTTGTGGAAAAATAGTTTTATTAATTTGCGTGTTGGTGATAAGATTGAGCGTGATAAGTTTTTACAAGATTTATATAATTTGGGTTATGAGAAGGATATAGTAGTTACAAATACTGGTAAATTTGGTGTTAGAGGCTATGTTATTGATGTTTTCTCTCCTTTATATGAAGATGCTATTAGGATAGAATTTTGGGATGACGAAATTGATGGTATTAAGTTTTTTGATGTCGATAGTCAATTATCTAAACGTGATGTTAAAGATGTTACTATTTATCCGTTTACAGAGTTTTTATTAGAAGAATATCCACTGAATACAATTAGAAAACAAAAATATTTATCTTGCTATGGTAGCGTATATAGTATTAGTGATTATATTGATAATAATTTGTGTTTTTATTTTGATTATGAAACTATTAAGAGTAGTTATAAATTATTATTAGAAACTATTCATGACTATGATATTGAAAATAATGATGGTATTAAGACTAGTTATATAAATAGTATTGAAGATATAAAAATTAAGAATAGAATATATTTTACTAGTTTTGATAATAATATTGCTAGAGATATTGTTAATTACAAATATGGTGTTAAGAGTATTGATAATTATAATGGTAATTATGAATTATTAACTAGTGATATAAATAAGTATATCAGTAATAATAAAACAGTTATTTTATGTATTTCTAGTAGAAACGTTGCTATTAGAGTATGTAGTTATCTAGATAAATTAGATATAGTTCTTACTAATTCTGATGAAATAATTAAAAATAAGATTAATTTAATTAATAAAAAATTAGGTCATGGATTTATATATGATGATTATGTTATTTTATCAGAAGATGATATTTTTAAAAATAGTGAGATAAAGAAGTTTAAAAGTAAATATAAGATAGGTACTAGAATAAATAATATTATTGATTTAAAACCTGGTGATTATGTTGTTCATGAGATGTATGGTATTGGTATATATGATTCTCTTTGTAGTATTAAAAAAGGTGATATGGTAAAAGATTATATTAAAATTATATATGCTAATAATGATTCATTATATGTTCCTGTTGAGAATATTGATAGAATAAGTAAATTTTCTTTAAAAGAGGGAATTGATTTTAAGATTAATAGTTTATCAAATGATAATTGGCAAAAGAAGAAGAACAATGTTAAGAAAAAATTAGAGGATATGGCTGATGAATTATTAAAAGTTTCTTGTGAAAGAGAGCTTAAAGATGGATTTGCTTTTAGTAAAGATACAGAAGAACAGGCTTTATTTGATAGTGAATTTGTTTATACTGAAACTGGTGATCAGATTAGGGCTATTAATACTATTAAGAAAGAAATGGAAAAATCAAAGCCTATGGATATGCTTTTATGTGGTGATGTTGGTTATGGTAAGACAGAAGTGGCATTCAGGGCTATGTTTAAGGCTGTCAATGATTCTAAACAGGTGGCATATTTATGCCCTACGACAATATTATCTCAACAGCAATATTTATCTGCTAAAGAAAGATTTCAGCATTTTCCTATACGAATAGAACTTTTAAACAGATTTGTTGATAAGAGTAAGCAAGATAAAATACTTAAAGATTTAGAAGATGGTAAGGTTGACATTGTTTTTGGTACTCATCGTTTGTTAAGTGATGATATAAAATACAAAGATTTGGGACTACTAATTGTAGATGAGGAACAAAGATTTGGGGTTACACATAAGGAGAAAATTAAGAAATATAAATCTACTGTGGATGTTTTGACATTATCTGCGACTCCTATACCTAGAACTTTACAAATGTCAATGGCTGGTATTAGAAATCTTGCTTTAATAGAGACTCCTCCTAAAGAGAGATATCCAATACAGACTTATGTTTTAGAAGAAAACAATCTAGTTATAAAGGATGCTATATACAAGGAATTATCACGTGGTGGACAGACATTTATTCTGTTTAATAGTGTAGAAAAGATAGAAAATAAAGCTTATGAAATTAGTAAATTAGTTCCAGAAGCTAAAGTGGATTTTGCTCATGGTAGAATGACTAAATCTAAATTAGAAGAAAAAATGAATGATTTTATTAATAATAAGTTTGATGTCCTTGTATGTACTACTATTATTGAAACAGGTATTGATATACCTAATGTTAATACCTTAATTATATTAGATGCTGATCATTTTGGTCTTTCTCAGTTATATCAAATAAGAGGAAGAATTGGTCGAAGTAATAAGATTGGTTATGCTTATTTAATGTATGAAAAAAATAAGGCGTTAACGGAAGTGGCTATTAAGAGATTAGATACAATTCGTGAGTTTACAGAACTTGGTAGTGGATTTAAGATAGCTATGCGAGATTTATCTATTCGGGGAGCAGGAGATATTTTGGGTAGTGAACAATCTGGTTTTGTTGATTCTATTGGAATAGATTTATACTTAAAACTTTTAAACGAGGCAGTTAGAAAAAGTAAAGGCGAAGAAGTGTGTGAAGAAGATGATAAGAAGAAAGATAAACCTTTAATTGAAGTTTCTACACATATTAATGATAAATATATTCCTGATTCTCTACTTAAGATTGAGATACATAAAATTATTAATACTGTGTCTTCAAAAGAAACGTTTTCTTCGGTTAAATCAGAGTTAGAAGACAGATTTGGAAAATTAGATCAAGAGTTAATTATTTATATGTATGAGGAATGGTTTGAAAAATTAGCGAAAGAATTAGGTGTAGAAAATGTTATTAAAACTAACAATTATATTGATATAGAATTACCAGAGAAAGTGTCTTCTAAAATTGATGGTGAAAAATTATTTCAAGAGTCTTATCAAATATCAAGGATGTTTAGATTTAGTTATAAGAATAATAAGATACATGTTATATTAGATATTATTAAGTTGGAAAAGCATTTTTTGATCTATTTAATAGATGTATTGAATGTAATTTCTAATATGGTCAAAAAAGGTAAAAAATAGTACCTTTTTTCTTTTCACTTTGTATAAATTCTTAATTTTAGTTAATGATAATAAAGAATGGAGGATTATATGTCAACAGGAATTGTTAGGAGAATAGATGAGTTAGGAAGAATAGTAATTCCAAAAGAGATTAGGAAGAATTTAAGAATAAAAAGTGGTGATAATTTAGAGATAATTTTAGATAATGACGAAATTAAATTGAAGAAATATTCTGAGATAGAAACGTTAGAACATATGGCTAATATATATACTGAGGCGTTTTATAATGTTCTTAAATATAATGTTATTGTTACAGATAGAGATAGGATTGTTTCTATATCAGGACCATTAAAAAAGAAATATGAAGAAAAAGAATTATCTGAAGATATTATTAATAATATTGAAAGAAGAAATAATTTTGTAGAAAGAAAAAAGAAAGATTTAAAAATAACGGAAGATCTATCAGAATTTTGTTATTGCGCTTTTTCTACTATAATTAGTAATGGTGATTCTATAGGAAGTGTTATTATTTTATCAACTGATGTTCCTTTAATGGAGCAAGAAGAAAAATTATCAATGATACTTTCTCAAGTATTAAGTAATTATTTTATATGATCAACATTTTTATAATTTGTTGATTTTTTTTATTAATTTTTCTATAATATTAATTAAGGAAGGAGTAAAAATGAATAGAACTGAAATCAAAGAGTTAGCTAAGTCAAAAATTAAGGGAAATAAGTGGAATATAATATGGCCAGTATTAGTTATTTGGTTTTTAGAATCAGTTATTCAAAATTTGTTTCATTTAGGACCAAATTTTGCTAATATTGATATATCAGATTTAGAATCAATATCTATTACTAATATGCCAGTTACTGTATCTTTAGGAGCTGGAATTCTTGGTATATTAGTTGGTGTCATAATGGCTGGATATTATAAATATATTCTAAATTTTGTTAGAACTGGAAAATTCGAAACTAACGATATAATCAATACTATTAAAGAAAAGTGGTTGAATATTTTAATAGCTACTGTACTTGTTACTATTATTGTTGGTATTTGTAGTATTTTCCTTGTAATTCCTGGCATAATTATGGGACTTGCTTATAGTATGGTTACATTCTTAGTAATTGATACTGATGTAGCAGGATCAGATGCTTTAAAGGAAAGTCGTGAAATGATGAATGGATATAAATGGGATTATTTTGTATTTATACTAAGTTTTATCGGTTGGATTATTCTTGTTCCATTTACATTAGGTATTTTATTAATATGGTTATTCCCTTATATGACTGTAGCTAGTACAATATATTATGATAAGTTAAAATCATTAAAGAATAGTAAGAAAGATGCATAGGCATCTTTTTTTTCTTGCATAGTATAGAATGTTATGTTATAATACATTTGGTTTTTGAAGGACTATGAAAGAAAGAGTAATAATGGAATTTGTAGAGAACTTATGGTTGGTGAAAATAAGTAAGGAAGTTATTATAAATGATTCTGGAGTTTTATCGGTAGTTACGTTATAGCTTTAAGTGTATAATTATATTAATTATAAAATAAGGTGGTACCGCGGAATATTTCGTCCTTAGTTGTACTATCTTATTTTTTATTAGGAGGAATATTATGAGAAATTTTGAAAAGATTAGTTATGAGGAATTTTGTAAAAGTGTATCAAATAATAATAGAGAATTATATGATAGTATTCAAATACCAAAAAGGAGTACTATTAATAGTTGTGGTTATGATATTATGAGTGTTTCCAGTGGTATTATAATGCCTCATCAGTCTATGATATTTAAAACAGGTATTAAGGTTCGGATGAATAGTGATGAGATGTTATATATCTATTCTAGAAGTGGTCAAGGTTTTAAAAATGATGTATCATTATCTAATTCAGTTGGTTTAATTGATGCTGATTATTATAACAATCCTTCTAATGAGGGACATATTATGATTAAGTTAATTAATCATGGAGAGAGTAAATATACTGTTAATATTGGCGATAGGATTGCTCAGGGTGTTTTTATGAAGTATTTAACAGTGGATAATGAAGATGAAATTACTAATTCACGTAATGGTGGATTTGGTAGTACAAATGGAGATGATAAAAATGGATAAGTATTATATAAGTACGGCAATAGCCTATGCTTCTAGTAAACCTCATATTGGTAATACATATGAGATTGTTTTAGCAGATGTTATTGCTAGATATAAAAGACTATGTGGATATGATGTGTATTTTCAGACTGGTACAGATGAACATGGCCAGAAAATTGAAGAAAAAGCTAATAGTGCAGGATTAACTCCACAGGAATTTGTTGATAGGCAAACTAGTGAAATTAAAAACATTTGGAATGTAATGAATACTAGTTATAATAGATTTATTAGGACTACAGATTCAAAACACAAGAAGATAGTATCTGATATATTTAAGAGATTATATGATCAGGGTGATATTTATTTATCAGAATACAAAGGATTATATTGTACTCCTTGTGAGTCGTTTTGGACTGAAAATCAACTTGTTGATGGAAAATGTCCAGATTGTGGTAGAGAAGTTCATCCTGAATGTGAAGAAGCATATTTCTTTAGAATGAGTAAATATTCTAAATGGTTAGAAGAATATATTAATGATAATCCTGATTTTATTTTACCGGAGTCAAGAAAAAATGAGATTATGAATAATTTTATTAAACCAGGTTTACAGGATTTGTGTGTTTCTAGAACTAGTTTCAAGTGGGGAGTACCTGTTAGTTTTGATAATGAACATGTAGTTTATGTATGGATTGATGCACTATCTAACTATATTACTTTTTTAGGATATAATCCTTCTGGAAAAAGCAGTGACGTATTTTTAAAATATTGGCCAGCAGACTTGCATTTAATTGGGAAAGACATTTTAAGATTTCATGCTATATATTGGCCAATTATGTTACATGTGTTAGATTTACCAATGCCAAAACATATTTTTGGCCATCCATGGATGTTATTTGGTAATGACAAGATGAGTAAATCAAAGGGAAATATTGTATATGCAGATGATTTAGTGAATAAATATGGTGTAGATGCCATTAGGTTTTATATGATTCATGAGATGCCTTTCGCTTCAGATGGTATGTATACAGAAGCTTTGTTAATAGATACTATTAATGCTAATTTGGCTAACGTTCTTGGTAATTTAGTTAATAGAACTATTGGTATGGTGAATAAATATTTTGCTGGTATTGTTACTAATACAAAGGTAAAAGAAAATATAGATAATGTATTTATTGATGAAATTCTTTCTTTAAAGGATAAGATAGCTGATAATATTAATAAGTTTAGAATAGCTGATTCGTTAGAAAATATAATCGAAGGTTATCGTAAATGTAATAAATATATTGATGATACTACTCCTTGGATTTTGGCTAAAGATGATAGTAAGAAAGATAGATTAAATACTGTTATATATAACTTAGTTGAGGCAATAAGAATAATTACTGTATATTTACAAGCTTATTTACCAGATACAGCTGATAGTATTTTTAAACAGTTAAATACAGATGTTAAAAATTATGATAGTGTTCTAGAATTTGGAAAATATCCTTCTGGTACAAGAGTAAATGAACCTGAGGTGTTGTTTAAAAGAATTGAGAAAGAAAATCAAGTGTAATTGATTTTCTTTTTTATAATTCGACATAATATTATGTACGAATAATGTAAAATTATATTATATATCTGGTAAATATTTACAATTAAAATAATATTTGTTATATTTTATTGGTAGTGCTGAAAGGATTAAATAAAAATGCAAAAAGGAAAAAGGGTAGATTTGGCAGTACTTTTATATATAATAATGTTAGTTATTATTGTAGTTTTAAATATGTTTAATAATGTAAGAATTTTGGATGTTATATATCTTGGGGTATTGTTTGCGAGTATTTTAAAATTCTTAATAGTAAAGAGAAGGTAAATATTATGATAGATACTCATTGTCATGTTAGTAGGGAATATTATGATAATATCCCTTTACTTATTAATAAAATTAAAAAAGCTTCAGTTAATAAAGTTATTACTAATGGCTGTGATATTGAGTCTAATTTGGAAGTTTTAGAATTAGTGTCTGATTATAGTATGATTTATGGTGCTATTGGATTACATCCTACTAGTCTACCAGATAATATTGATGAATCTTTGTGTTTCTTAGAAGAACATCTAGATGATGATAAAATTATAGCAATAGGAGAAATAGGCTTAGATTATCATTATGGTGGTTATGATAAGAATAGGCAAATTTATGCATTTAGGAAACAATTAGAACTGGCTGAGAGGTATAATAAACCTGTTATTGTTCACTCTAGAGATGCAATAGAAGACACATATAATATTTTATCTAAATATAATATAAAGGGCGTTATTCATTCTTTTAGTTCTAGTTTGGAAATGGCTAAAAAGTTTGTTAAACTTGGATTTTTTATTGGTGTAGGTGGAGTAGTTACTTTTAAGAATGCTAAGAACATTGTTAATGTCATCAAAGGGATTGATTTAAAATATATATTATTAGAAACTGATGCACCATATTTATCTCCTGAACCATATAGGGGACAAAAAAATGATTCTAGTAATATACCTATTATTGCTTCAAAAATAGCTGATATTAAAAACGTCCCTTTTTCAGAAGTGGCAAAAATTACTACTTTAAATGCCTGCAGGTTATTTGACTTAAATTGTGATTTATGATATGATTTATTTATCAACAAGGAGTTGATTATATGAAAAAAGTAATGCTTAATTTGACTGTTATAGCATTGCAGATTGTAATTGTGGTTGTATTTGTTTTTTCTATTTTTCATGATAGTGTTGAAATAAAAAGATATGTAAATATAGCTCATAATGATAATCTAGATAAAATTGCTGATTCTGTTTCATTGTTGTTTTTAAATGAAGAAGAAATAGTATCAACTACTTTAGAAGATGAAATTATTGAAGATACTGTCTATGAAGTTGAATTACCTTCTATAGAAGAGAAAAAAGAAGTTATTGAAGAAGAAAAAGATGCTGATGAGCCTGTTTCTACTCCATTAATATCTCTTGATGTATCTAAATATAAAAGCAATCCTGCTTTGGGATTTGTGGTTACAGATGATAATAGACAATTTGAGTTATCAGAAGATGATTTTAATTTGGTTGTTGCTATAGTATCTGCAGAATATGAAAAAAGTAGAGATGATGCTTTGGCTGTTATTTCTGTAATATTAAATAGATGCGATTCTCCTAGTTGGTCTAATTGGGCTGGAAAGACGCCTCGTGAACAGGTTACTAAACCTAATCAATTTGAAGTATATACTATAAAAAGTTATTTAAAATATATGCCTGATGGTTCACTATATAATACGCAACATAGACAATTGGCTACTGAAGCTGTTACTGATGCTTTAAATGGTATTAGAAATAATAAATATGAGTCATTTCGTTCTTGGTCTTATATTATTAATGGTGATTATTATAGTTATAATTATATCGTTGAGGGCGGAAATCGTTATAAATAGAGCTTGTGCTCTTTTTTCTTAGTAGGTGATAGTATGGAACATTTTAAATTTAAAAAGTCGTTGGGACAAAATTTTATTAGTGATGAAAATATTATTAGGAGTATTATAGAATGTGCTAATATTGATAAGGATACATTAGTAATTGAAATAGGCCCTGGGGCAGGTGCTTTATCTCTTGAATTGGTTGAACGAGCAAAACAGTTAATATTATTTGAGATAGATACTAGACTTGAAGGTTTATTACGTAACAAATTAAAAGATTATAGTAATTATGAATTAATCATGAAAGATGTCTTATCTATATCTTTGAAACAAGAAATTTTAAAGTATGATTATGAAAAATTAGTAGTGGTTGCTAATATTCCTTATTATATTACGACTCCAATTATTACTAAGTTAATTGATGAAATATACCCTGATCAAATAGTTATAATGATTCAAGAAGAAGTAGCAGATAGAATTTCTTCTGTTAATGGTACACGTGACTATGGTTATATGAGTGTAATAGTTCAAAGTAAGTATTACGTCACTAAGAAATTTAAGGTTTCAAAAGAGTATTTTACTCCTATACCAAAAGTTGATAGTGCTGTTATTAGTCTTAATAAGAGAGATGATTTATTAATAAATAATTATGATTATTTTGTTAAATTAGTTAAAGATGCATTTAGGTTTAAGCGAAAGAATATTAAGAATAATTTAAGTAATTATGATTTAAATAAAATTAATATCATCTTGAAAAAATATAATTTATCTATAACTGATCGAAGTGAAGATATTCCTTTGGAAGTTTTTATAGAACTTGCTAATAATCTTAAATAAGCAAATATTGCTTATTTTTTTTTAAAAGAAATGTCTAAAAAAAATAAAATGAGTGTTAAAAAAAATATATTTTTATGATACAATGTTATTGTAGGGCACTTTAATCATACGGAGGTGGTTAGTATATATATAATTGAAGAGGTTCTATATATATTATTTATTTTAAAGAAGAAAGGAGTATATAGTGAAAAATAATAAATTATTAATTGGTATATTAATTTTGTTATCTGTTTTGTTTGTTGTAGTTTTAATATTATTTTTAAATAAGCCTAGTTATGAAGTGCAATTTGTATCTGATAATATGGTGATTGATACAGTTAAAGTAAAGAGAAAAGAAAGAGTAGACAGACCATCAAATCCTGTTAAGGAGGGCTATGTTTTTGTTGATTGGTATTTAAATGGAAGTGCTTATGATTTTAGTACACAAGTAACAGGTAATATGACTTTAACAGCGCTTTGGAATGTTGAGGAAATATTGGAAAATGAAATTGTTATAACATTGAATACTGATGGTGGAAACATTTTGTCACCGATAAAAATTAACAAAGGTGAAAAGATTACTAAGCCAGAAGATCCTACTAAAGAAGGTTATAAGTTTTTAGGTTGGTATTATAAATTAGATAATGAAGAAAAAGAGTTTGACTTTGAAACGGAAGTTACTGAAAACATAGAATTATATGCTAAATGGGAAAAAGTAACCCCTGTTAAATCAAGTTCAAGTAGTAGTAAAAATGATTCAGTAAAAAGTTATACAGTGAAATTTGATACTGATGGTGGTAGTAAGGTATCGTCTCAGACTATTAAGGAAAATGGTAAGGTGATAAAACCTAGTGATCCTACTAAATCAGGATATAAATTCCGTGAATGGAGACTTAATGGCGTTACTTATGATTTTAGTAAAAAAGTTACAAAAAATATAACGTTAACTGCAATATGGGATAAGGCAACCGTTGATGTTACTGGTGTGCAGTTATCTTGTAGTACTTTAAAAATGATAATTGGAGAAGAAAAAAAATTGACCGCTGTAGTTAAACCTACTAATGCGACTGATAGGACAGTTACTTGGAAATCAAGTAATACAAGTGTTGCTACTGTTAGTTCAAGTGGAACAGTAACTGCTATTGGTGAAGGGAGTTCAACTATTACTGCGACAGCAGGAGATAAAAAGGCAACATGTATAGTTACTGTAGTTAAACCTGCTAGTTCATCTTCAAGTGAGCCACCTGCTTCATCAAGTGAACCTGAGCAACCTGTTGTTACTTATTCTGTAAGATGGGAAAAAGATACTAATTCTAGTATGGATCAATATCGATTATATATAATGGATTCAAATGGTCAGAGTGTTTCTGGAAGGGTTCGTATTTATTTTAATGATACATCATTAGGTTCTGTTGAGGTGGATGTTCCTACTGATGATCTTTATCCATCCGCTGTCTATAATATAACAAAAGGTGATATTATATATCATAATTAGGAGGTAAAATGAAGAAATTAGTAAAAATAATATTTTCAATAGTAATATTTATGTCATTATGTTCTGTTAATGCTTTAACAATTAAGGAAACTACAAATAATAATGATAATTATGATACTATTGCTAATGGATCAATGATTATAGGTATAACTAGATTTGATTCTAATGTTGTTATGACTGCAAAGAGAGTTTCAACAGCTACATATAATGATGTAATATTTAATTATGGAAGCTTAAATTATTCTGGTGTTAATATTTATTATTATACTAGTGGTTATTGGTTTAAATTTGATGACGATAATAGCGCAAGTTATATATCACCAAATAGCTCAGAGTATAATGAATTAAATAGTTTAGATATATATTATGTTAATAATGAAGAAAAGGTACTAGAAATATCTTATTCAAGAGATGTTGCAGCAGGTAGTGAATTAGTATTTGATACTGATAATGGAAAAGAAGTAGAATATGAAAATGGTACTTTATATATACCTGCTACTGTTAGAAGTATTGATGTATATGAAAAAGATACTGCAACAGATGAACAAGTAATTGTCGATAGTTTAGTTAAGGAAAATAGTGATGATATTAGTTTTATGCCTACGACATATGTAGATTTAACTGATACTATTGAAAATAGATCTAATGCACTGATAGATACATATTATAATAAATATCAAAATGGAGATTTGTTAACTGAAGTTGATGATGGTATTTTCTATATAACTTTAGGTGATTATATGGGAGTTGATAATCCTACTGAGTTAACAATTGGTCAAAACACATATGATCAGGAGCCATTAACAATGAGTATTGGTAAGAATGCTTTTACTAATGTTCCTGTATGGAAAATAGAAAATGGTAAAGTGTTGCTTGCATTGACTTGGTTATCTGCGGATGCATTACCAGATAGAGCTACTAATGTAGAAATAGGCGGACAGACTTTTATGGTAACGATATATCAATCAAGTGTTTCTGGTAATATTTTAACTATAACTGATGCAAAACAAATCTATGGACCTAATGGTTATGGTTCAAGTGTTTCAGTAAATGGTACTACAATAGATTTTTATTATACACATGGCGCTCAAGCTTTGGGAATAGAATTATCAATTGGTGATGAAAAGATTATTGATGCAAGTCAAATAATATTCCGTAAGGCTACTGATGGAACTATGGGATTAACTACTACTGAGGCATCTGTGGGATGTACTTATGGAGTATATTTCCATTGGGAAAACAATCCTATTCAAACGAATGTGGATTATATTAGGAATTACAAAATTGCTATTCCTGGTAAAGGTGTAATAAATCTTATTTTGAATGGGCATGCTGTTAGTCCAAAAGTAGACTTAACTTCTGATATTGAGGATAAGTCAAATGCTGTAATTAATACTTTCTATAATAGATATAGTAATGGCGATATATTACAAACATTAACTGAGGAACAGGAATCTGTTTATTATATAACATTAGGTGACTATTTTGGTAGTGATAATCCTACTGAATTAACTATTGCTGGGGTAAGTTATCCTAGAGATAATACCCAAGATGGTATAGTTGGTAATTCATTATATATGAGTATTGGAATGAATGCATGGACACATTTACCTGTATGGAAAATAGAAAATGGTAAATTAATGATAGCTTTAACTTGGTTATCTGCTGACGCACTACCAGATCAGGCTACAAATGTGGTAGTTGGAGGGCAAACATATATTGTTACGATATATCCTTCTAGTGTAAGTGGTAATATTCTAACACTTACTGAAGCAGCTACTATATACGGTCCTAGTAATTATGAATCTCAAGCTATTATCAATGGTAATACGGTTGATTATTATTATACACATGGTGCTCAAGCTTTAGGTATAAAATTGACGTTAGATAATGAAGTAATTGCAGATGCAAGTCAAATAATATTCCGTAAGAGTGCTGATGGTAATATGGGATTAACTACTACTGAATCTGATAAGGGATATACATATGGAATATATTTTAGGTATAATAATGCAGCAATTACAGAAGCTGCAGAGTATCCAATGACTGTTAAATTAGCAATACCTGGCAAAGGAGTAATAAATCTTACATTAAATGGGCATGCTGTTACAAGTCTTCCTGAGTAATTGTCGTTAAAGGACAAAGAATATTCTTTGTCCTTTTTCATATACTTTATTAGGTGATACTGTGTTTAGTGTAGGAGATTATGTAACTAGAAATTCGTATAATAATGATATAGTATTTAAAATTATGCATATAGAAGGTGATATATGTTATTTGAAGGGTCTTTGTTATAGATTATATGCGGATAGTCCTATGTCAGATTTAGTAAGGTGTTTAAATCCAAAATGTCAAGATAATTTTAATCCATCAATGGATGAATATAGAAATTTAGATAGAAATGAGTATTTTTATTTACCTGGAAAAATATTACATATCGATGGTGATAAAGAGTATCTTCAGGAATGTTTAAATTTTTATGATAAAAATAAAATTAAGGCTTATGGGATATATTTACCTGAGGAGGAATTTTCGTTCAAAATGAATGAATTATTACAAAAATATAATCCTGATATTTTAGTTTTAACTGGTCATGATGCTTATTATCGTAAGAAAAGAAATGGATATAAAAATACTTCTAATTTTGGAACAGCAGTTATGGAGGCAAGGAAATTTGAAAAATCTCATGAAAAACTTTTAATAGTAGCTGGTGCTTGTCAATCTAATTATGAAGAATTAATTAGGGCTGGTGCCAATTTTGCTTCTAGCCCAAAAAGAATTAATATTCATGCGTTAGATCCTGCCATTGTGGCTTCTTGTTTGTCTTTTTCACCAAAGTCAAAGGATATTGATCTAATTAAGATATTAGAAAAGACTAAATATGGTGCTGATGGTATTGGAGGAATAATTACTAAGGGTACAATGTATGTGGGGTATCCACGAGAATGAATATAGCTAAAATTAAAAATTATATGTATTTAAAGAGAGGTAATAAGGTTTCTATTGTTTCTTATCAGAGTAGAAATAGAGAAGAAAAATATGAGGGTACTATTTTAGAAACTTATAAAAATGTTTTTACAATTAGACTTAAAAATGGCAATATTAAAAGTTTTACTTATGTTGATGTCCTTATAGGGAGTATTTGTGTATATATTTAGTAAAGTTTTTTAAAAGTATTGACTTTTAATTCTATTTTTTTTACAATGTATTTAGAAAAAATAATTTTCTAGAAGGAGTGAATACAGAATGAAGATTACTTCAGTCACAGTTAAAAAAATTGAAAAAGAAAATTCAAGAATGAAAGGAATAGCTTCAGTTCTAATTGATGATT
>JAEEGL016801023.1_pt1 | contig 28793 bp, 24 predicted proteins | sample 9134231 | NCBI WGS metagenome assembly JAEEGL01 (sample SAMN16246548, study PRJNA631951) | gut metagenome | biome: gut microbiome; feature: rumen; material: fiber-attached | host: Bos | place: Iran: Karaj | collected 2018-10 | reverse complement strand
GAGGAAGTTACTGATGAAGTAATGGATTCAGAATATTCAGTTGTTTTTGATGAAGCAGAGAATAGATTAACAGCAATGCGTGCATTACTTGTATATTTTATGGGAAAAGAAGAGGAAACTCTTAAAATTATTAATGGAAGGAATTAAAAATGAAAAATAAGAAAAAATTTAGACTAGTAGATGCCATTTTAGGTACTGTTTGTCTAACTTTAGTTTGTGAATCAGTAATGCCAACTGCTGCTATTGGTAATTCACAATATGCATGGTGGTTGATATTGCTTGTAGGGTTCTGCTTACCATATGGTATGATTACTGCTGAACTTGGTACAACTTATCCAAGTGAAGGTGGAATGTATGACTGGGTAAAAAGAGCTTTTGGTCCAAAATGGGCAGGACGTGTAGCCTGGAATTATTGGGTTAATTTCCCACTTTGGATTTCATCTTTAGCAGTTGCAGTTACAGATATTATTGCAGGAATGTTTGATGTTGAACTAAGTATAGTTGCATTACTTGCTATTCAATTGGTTTACATTTGGCTTGTTACCTTTTTAGGAACCAAAAGAATTGGTGAAAGCAAATATATTGTTAATGTTGGAACATTCTTTAAAGTATTTTTATTACTTGGAATTGGCCTTTTAGGTATTTATGCATTTATTGTAACAGGTGAAAGTGCTAACCCTATTACAAGTTTTAAAGATTTACTTCCAGATTTATCCTTAAATTTAGATACAGGATTACCATTCCTTTCAATTATCTTATTTAACTTCATGGGATTTGAGGTAGTAGGAACATGGGCAAGTGATATGGATAATCCTAAAAAAGATATTCCAAAGGCTTTAATCTTTGGTGGATTATTAATGGCTATTTTCTATATTTTACCTGCTACTGGATTTAATATTGCATTAAGTCCAGAAGTAGTTGGTGAAATGGATCCAGAAAATGTTGTAGAAGTATTAAGTAATTTATTTACTGCTGTAGGTATGAGTGCTGATACAATTAGAGCTTTAGTTATTGGAGCAGGTTGTATGTTCATTTATACATTTATTGCTAATATTGCTTCTTGGTCATTCGGTGTTAATGAAGTTGCAAAATATGCAGCAGAAGATGGATCAATGCCAAAAGTATTTGCACCTGTTAATGAAGAAGGTGTTCCTTATAAGGCATCAATTATTAACGGTATTGTTGCTTCAGCAATTGTTGTTTTAGGAATAGTAGCAAGTTTAATTAGTGAAGATTTTGAAGCTTCATTTAGTCTATTCTTCTGTTTAAGTTGGATTACTTTATTAGTTAGTTATATTCCAATGTTCTTAGCGTTCTTGAAACTTAGAAAACAAGATAAGAATATTGAAAGACCTTATAAAGTACCAGGTGGTAATACAATGATTCATGTTGCCGCTATTGTACCATTTGTAATTTTAGTATTAGGTGTTGTATTTACTATTTTTGGTGACTTCTCTATGGAATACTTCCAAGATAATATACCATTAATGATTGGTGTTGTTGTATCATTTGTAATCGAAGAGATTTTAGTTGCTAGAATAAAAGTAAAAAAATAAATAATAAGTAATAGGGATTTCAAAGAAATCCCTATTATTAAAGTGAAAGGTGATTATGAAAAGATTAAATAGTACTCCCAAAAAAGACGGATTTAGGATGCCAGGGGAATTTGAAAAACATGATGGTTGTTATATGATTTGGCCAGAAAGACCAGATAATTGGCGATTAGGTGCAAAACCAGCACAAAAGGTATTTACTGAAGTTGCTAATACTATTGCAAAATATGAACCAATGACAATGATTGTTAGTAAGGCACAATATGCTAATGCTCGTAACATGCTTAATGATGACGTAAGAGTAGTTGAAATGAGTAATGATGACTCATGGGTAAGAGATTGCGGAGCTACTTTCGTTATTGATGATAAAGGAACTACTCGTGGTGTTGATTGGGAATTTAATGCATGGGGTGGTCTTGTTGATGGATTATACTTTCCATGGGATAGTGATGATAAAATAGCTGGTAAAATGTGTGAAATAGAACGTGTTAATAGCTATCGTACTGAAAATTTTGTATTAGAAGGTGGTTCTATCCATGTTGATGGTGAAGGTACAGTTATGGTAACTGAGGAATGCCTTTTATCTGAAGGAAGAAATTCACATATGACAAAAGAAGAAATTGGTAATAAATTATGTGAATATTTAAATTGTGAGAAAGTATTATGGATTCCTCGTGGAATATATAATGATGAAACAAATGGTCACGTTGATAATATGGCTAATTTCGTTAAACCTGGTGTCGTTGTATTAGCATGGACAGATGATAAAGATGATCCACAATATGAAAGAAGTATGGAAGCTTATAATTATTTGTCAGGAGAAACTGATGCTAAAGGAAGAAAATTAGAAATTCATAAATTATATACTCCTAAACCAATTTTAATAACCAAAGAAGAGAGTGAAGGTGTTGATGCTGTTGATGGCACATTGCCAAGACAAGAAGGTGATAGATTAGCAGCTAGTTATGCTAATTATTATACCGGTAATGGTTTTATTGCACTACCAGTTTTTAATGATCCAAATGATGAATTAGCAATTAAATTGTTAAGCGAATTATATCCAGATCGTAAGATAGAGCCTATATATGCTCGTGAAATACTTTTAGGTGGTGGTAATATTCACTGTATTACTCAACAACTTCCAGCTAATTGGAAATAATTAAATACTAGATTTATTTTCTAGTATTTTTTTTATAGTTTTTTAATTATTAATATGTTATCATTATAATGAGGTGTGTTATATGGCATTTAGTCTATTAAGTAAGCGTATTGCTGAGGGAGATTTTTTTAAATCATTAATATCTGACGAACTATTACGTAGTAATCATAAATTATTTCTTTTAAAATTAAGTTTAGAAAAAACAACATTTCATGATGATTACGATTATTATACTTACATTTTGCGTGATATTAATAGTGTTAAAGGTAGAAATTATGCAGTATATCATAGTGGCATAGTTGATGCATATGATGAGATATGTGCTGTAGTACCTGTAATTTCATATTCGGAAGTTAAGGATTCTTGTACTGTAGTTTCTTCTGATGATGATAAATTATTAGTAGAATACGGCAGTTATTTAAATGGTTATATTGATAGTAGTGAAGAATCTAGGGAAACATATAATCGCTTTTTATTAGGAAAAATAGTTCGAACTGAAAGAAAAACTACTGTTAGATTAAACGCGGATGGAACTAGTTTAAAGGCTAATACTTATCGTGATCTAGAAACAGGAAAAGAATACATTTTTGTTACTGCACAAAATAATGAAATAAATGATACTATTAATCCAAAAGCTGATTTTATTGGCATAGTTTCACCATTAATGTGGCACGTTAATAAGAAAGATAATGTGATGATAGCATCCGAACCTTTATTTTTTGCAGAGAGTCCAAATTGCGAGTATGAGAATTCAGCAATAAAACAATTTTTAGAGAGTAAGGAGTTTTTGGAAGAATTGGGTATTATAGCTGTAAAAAAAGAAGAAATAAAAAATCCTTCATATTCACCATTTGGTGATGATAAAAGAGAAAAATTAAATCTTGAACAAAAAATTAAAAGAATATTACTTGGTGGAAAAAGAATACCATATTTAGTAGGACATCCAGGAATTGGAAAGACTCAGGTTGCACGAAGTATTAATCCAAATTGTTTAGCATTTAATATTTCGACATTTACCCCTGATGCATTTACTGGTAAAACATTTGTTGTTCCAGGGCGAAAGACAATTATTCAAGAAGATAATCAAACAATTGAAACAACTGAGGCTGGTCATACAATGATTGCTGAACCAGTTTGGCATACTCAATTAGTTAAAATGTCAAATGAATGTCAAGAAAAAGGTGAAAGATGTCTAATATTATTGGATGAATTTGATAAACTAACTCCTAATATGCAGGTATTTATTAATGGAATTGTTGATGAACCAAGAACCATAGCAGGTTGGGAAATTCCTGCTAATGTTGATATAGTTTTGGCAGGTAACACCGAAGAGTATTCAGATGCTGCTTTTAGTATATCAGGTGAAGTCGCAAGTAGATTAACAAAGATAGAAGTAAAGGCTGATGCGATTGATTGGCTAAAATGGGCTACAAAGCATAACATAGATCCTATGGTAAAAGCATATTTACATATACATCCTGATAAGATACTAGTAGATGTTAAAGATAAGGATGGTTCATATGATCCATCTAGAAGTCTAACTCCTCGAAGTTGGGATCAAAAAATTAGTGAAGAGTTGAAAGTATCGCGCGAAATACATGCTTTCCCTGAATTGGAACCATACATGGATCCGCAATCAAGAAAGGAATTTGAAGAATTTATAAGTGTATATCTTGATCTTGGTATAGAAAGAATTTTAGCAGGTGATATGCCAGATATTGAGACTTGGAATTATACCTCTGATCAAATTCAAACAATTGTAAATTGCTTAGTTGCTACAGCATCTACTGAGGAAGAAATAACTAATGCATTAACATTTATAAATAAATTTAATATGAATGAATATAGAACACTTTTTGAAATTATGTGGATAAAAATTAATTCTGATGATAACGATATATTAAGATTAAGAATGGCAAAAAATAATTTTGAAGGGGGACAAAAATATGATAGATAAAAAAGTTGAAAGATATGCACATCTTTTAGTAAAAAACAATAGTTCAATATATGTAGAAGAACCAGAAATAATAGAGGCAATCAAAGGTTACCCATGCTTTGAAATAAGTGGAAATTGTTCGCAAGAGGAGTTAGAAGGAAAATATAATCCAGATTATGTTTTACCATCATGGTATGATTATTTAGAAAAAAATCAAAAAAATTCAAAGGTCTTTTTAATTATCAATATTATTAATACGAGTATTGAAAATCAAAAGAGATTTATCGGTATTATTAAAGATAGGTCATATCAAACTCTATTGATTCCTGATAATTGTAAAATAATTGTTGTTGGTAATGAAAAAACAATTATTGATAAAGAATTACGTGGTCTTTTGGTTGTGATAAAAAATGATTAATATTAATGATATAGTTAGTCGAACATTAATATATTTTCCAATTTTTAAAATATTTGTAAACAATATAACTTTTTTAGAGGATAAATCTATTTCAACAGCATGTACAAATGGTTCCAAAATATATTATAATTCTACTTTTCTTGCTTCATTATCGAAGGATGAACAAGTATTTATTATTGCTCATGAATTGATGCATATTACTTTGAAGCATCTTTTACGTCGTAATGATCGAAATATGGAAGTATGGAATTATGCTACTGATGCTGTAATAAATCAAATTCTAAGAAAGAATGGCTTACCATTAATCACGGGAGTAATAGATTGTCCAGATGCCTTTTCTTATAGTGCTGAAGAGTATTATGAAATGGTTATACAAAGACCGGATTGTGAAGAATTAATAAAAAAATATCGCGAGGAAGAACATCAAAAAGTTTTTGCTACCCATGACCGTTGGGGTGAAGGTACAGATGATGAAATTATCGATGATATACCTGATATTGATGAAAAAAAATTTGATGAGGTTAATAAAAGAATTGTTCACGATGAAAATAAAGATTTTAGAGATTTTATGGAAGGCTCAATAGATATGCCAAGTATTACTTCAACTATTGAGCAGGTAGGTGAATCTTCACCTGTTATTGATTGGAAAACATTTTTAAATATAAAAAAAAGAAAAATAATTTCAGCGGATTATAATTTACATCGTGGTGAATTTAATGAAGAGGGAATATATGCATATCCACAAGAGATAATACGAAGTTGTGAAGTAGAAATTCTTATTGATACTAGTGGTAGTGTTGATGATGAACTAGTAATGGCATTTTTACGTGAATGTAAAAATATCTTTAAAGATTTTCCAATTAGTATAGGGTGTTTTGATACAAAATTTTATGGATTTCAGCGCATAAAAAAATTGGAAGATTTAGAAACATTTCAAATTGAAGGACGTGGGGGAACAAATTTTAATGTAGCGATTAATGCTTTTAATAAAAAGTCAGCAGTAAAAATTATTTTTACAGATGGTATGGCATTAATGCCTGATAAAGAAATGGATGTAATTTGGGTTGTATATTCTGATTATAAAATTAATCCAAAAGGTGGAAGAGTATTTAATGTAGATCCAAAAAGTTTAAAAATGAGTGGTAAAAAAAATAAATGACGATATAAATCGTCATTTTATTTTATAAATTAAATCGTTATAATTAACTTTATTTTCTAATTGTTTGGCATTAATCATAATATCTTGCATGTGATTAAATGATTCTTCTGTGAAATCGGTAGTTTTTGGCCATGTATCAAATTTTTTATATTGATCTATTGCTTTAATTATATCTTTCAATTTTGTATCAGGGAATTCTACCTGAATAATTTTAGCGATAGTTTCACTATTATTTTGATGAACAAAATCTAATCCTTTTTGAATGGCTTTTGTAAATTTTACAATTGTATCTTTGTTTTCTTCAATAAATGATTTTTTTGCGCTATAAGAAGTATAAGGTATATTACCACCTAATTGACCAAGGGATGCGACAATATAACCAAAACCTTCTTCCTCTACTTGAGTAGCATTTGGTTCAAATAAACTTACAAAATCTCCTGTTCCTCCAATGAATGATGCTTGCATGTTGGCAAAAGCAATACTTGTATCAAGTATAATATCATTATTAGGATTAATATCATTTTCTTTTAAAATATATTCTAAAGTCATTTCTGGCATCCCACCAAGTCTACCAGCAATATAATACTTGCCTTTCAACATATCAACTGTAAAATTTTCTATTTTTTTTCTTGATACAATAAAGCTACCATCTTTTTGGGTTAACTGTGCGAATGTCTTTAAATAGTTTTCTTCTTTACCATTGAAAACATATATTGTTGCTTCACTACCAGAAAAACCAATTTGAGCATCACCAGATAATACGGCTGCTGTAACTTTATCGGTTCCTGGAGTTAATATTAATTCAACATCTAATCCAACGTCTTTAAAATAATTATTGTGTAGAGCTACATATTGGGGGGCATAGAATATTGAATGAGCTACTTCTGCTACTTTTATATTTTTGGTATCGTCTTTTTTATTAAATAAAAGCATTGAAGCAATTAAGAAAATAAAAATAATAGATAATATAATAGATAAATTTTTTTTCATAATAAATCCTTTCTTTTTAATATATGCGAAAGTCTTAATATGGTAATAATTTCTTTACAAAAAATAGTAAATCAATTACAATAATATTGGAGATAGTAAATGGAAAAATATAAAAAGTATTTAGTAATAATTGTACCAGTTATATTATTAATTATTTTATTAAGTCTTGTTACTTTTAGACTAAATGGTGAAGAAAAAGTTACAATAGGATATAATGAAGAATACCATGATGATGGTTTTGTTGCTAAAAGTCTTTTTGGAAGAGATTTAAGTAATAACGTTGAAATAATTAATAATGTTGATACTCATAATGTTGGAACGTACAGGATAATATATCAATTAAAATATTTATGGTTAAGGAAAGAAATCGTTCGAACAGTAACTGTAGATAGTAATAGTATTAGTAGTTATGAAATAGTTTTAAATGGAGATAAAGTATTATACCATCCTTTAGGAGAAAAGTATGAAGAAAAGGGTGGATATGTAATTAATCTAGCAACAAAGAAAAAAATATATAATGAATTAGAAATAAAGGGAACAGTTGATGAAGAACATCTAGGTGAAAATGAAATAAGATATATTTATGAATATAATGGTGAAAAGAAGGAAGAAAAAAGAAAAGTCATTGTATATAATTTTATACATGATGGAAATGATAAAATAACTGATAGTACTAAAGAAGTTCATATTAAAATTGAAGGAATAAATAATTTTAATTATGTTGAAAAACCAGATGGTAGTAAAACAAGGGAAAAAGAATTTATTTACACAGTTAAAGAGAGTGGTAAATATACTTTTAAAATATATACAACAAATAATGATGAAATAATCTATGAAATGAATATTGATAATATTATAAGTGGTTACAAATGTCATGGTACAATTGATCGAAATGGTACAACCATTGAAGTAATAAGCGATACGTTAAGCGATATAAAGAAATATGAATGGATAATTGATGGTAATGTTATTGAAGGCAATAGCAAATATCAAAGTGATAAGAGTATTAAAGAGGGAAAAGTAAAAATTACTTTTGCGAATAATCAGAGTTATGAATCAACCTGTGAAATCGAGGATGAATTAGTATTTCATTTTGTATATGATGAGGATAATACTAAACCTTTTATGAAATGTAATACATATACGGCACAAGAACGTATGGAATTAAATGAAAAATTAAAAGAAGCGGTTGATAAGGCTGGATATGGGACAAGAGCTGGTGTTGTTGAAGCTGCAAGGTTTTTAGTAGGAGCATTATCTTATAAAGTTCCTTATGTAGGGGCCTCACGTTATAATGAAAAAGGTTTAAATATAGGAAAATCAAATGCCTGGGGATGTTCTGGCGTTGGACTAGACTGCTTTTATTTTGTGTATTGGGCGTTGTCTCAAAATGGTCTTCCATTGGGGGCATTATATAGTGGTACTAAATTAAAAACTCGTGATGTTATTGATCAAATAAAAGTAGGTGATTATATTTATTCTCCTTGTTATGATGGTAGTGCTTGTAAAAATAAATATGAAATTAATCATATTGGTTTAATTATTGGTATTGATGATAAATATATTTATGTTGCTGAAGAAACAACTGGAAATGTTAATGCTTTAATAGTTAGCAAGTGGGATAAATATAATATGCCAGAAAAAGGAAAATTCTCTGTTGTAAGATTAATCGATTATCCAAGTGATGGAAACTTAACTAATATGTGGGTAGAATAAAAAAATCATAAAAAAAACCAAATAATGGTTTTTTTTATTTGGTTTTTAAAACATATTTATAGAAATATGCTGCAAGTGCTGCTCCAACCATTGGTGCAACAATAAATACCCATACTTGGCATAAAGCATCTCCACCTTGAAGTAGAGCTGGTCCAATTGAACGAGCTGGATTTACTGATGTACCAGTAAATGGTAGTCCAAATAAATGAACTAATGTCAAAGTAAGTGCAATAACAATTCCTGTAGCATGACCATTTTCCTTTTTATCGGTAACTCCTAAAATTGTAAGTACAAAGATAAATGTTAATATAACTTCAACAAGTAAAGCAATCCATACAGTAACACTTGTTCCATCATATCCATTTGCACCAAGACTTGTGAAACTTTGTAGAATTACTCCTAATAAAGCACTACCAGCAATAGCACCAAATACTTGAGCAATAACATATTTTACAAATTCCATCCATGTCATTTTACCTGTTAAAGCCATACCAAGTGATACAGCTGGGTTAATATGACATCCTGAAACGTTACCAATTGAATATGCCATTGCCACAATTACTAGACCAAATGCAAGGGCTGTACCAATATAATTAACACCTGTTGCAACAGCAACTCCGCAAGCAATTAATGTTAACATCATTGTACCTGTAAATTCAGCAATATACTTTTTCATTTTTCCTCCTTCTACTATAAGTATACAATAAAAATTAAAAAAAAACGTCAATTTGGCGTTTTTTTAGTAAATAAATTCATTATCAGAATAAAAATTTGGTTCACAGATTAAATTAATACCTAATTCTTTTACAGTTTTTAACTCATTATTTGAAATAATATATGTTGAATAAGCATCACACATTTCTAGTTCTTTTAAATATTTTAAAGCATTTAAAACGGTTGGATTGGTAACTGAACAAATAGATAGTGCAATTAGAACTTCCGATAATTCAAGACGAGTACTATTTTCATGTAGATCACTATTTTTAATATTAATTATGGGCTCTAAAATGTTTTTTGGTAATAATTTAATATTATCTGGTATACCCGATAGAGTTTTAATAGCATTTATTATACAACTTGATACAGGACTTAAAATATCTGTTTCTTTTCCGGTAACTATTACATCATTATTTAGTTTCATTGAGACAACATGACTATTTTTTTCAGTTGATTTTTTTTCAGCAATAGGGATAATATCAAAGTAGTTACGATCTATTTCTAAATGATTCATTAATAATTTAATTCTAGTTGGAATTTCATCAGTTGATAGTCCTAACTTATAGGCTTTCATAGCATTAAAGTATCTTCTTATAATTTCTTTTTTACCAGCATCAATAAGTACCTCATCAGAGGTAATGCAACTACCTATCATATTAACACCCATATCAGTAGGGGAATAATAAACATCTTTACCAGTTATTTTATATAAAATAGCTTTTAAAACAGGAAATAACTCAATATCACGATTATAGTTAACTGCTTTAACATTATATTTCTCAAGGTGATAGGAATCAATCATATTAATATCATGCAGATCAGCAGTAGCAGCTTCATAGGCAACATTAACAGGGTGATTAAGAGGTAAATTCCAAACAGGGAATGTTTCATATTTAGCATACCCAGCGTTAACCCCACGTTTATGTTCATGATATAATTGGGAAAGACATGTTGCAAGTTTTCCAGAGCCAGGTCCAGGAGCATTGACTAAAACTAATTTTTTTGTGGTTTCAATATATGGATTAGCACCATAACCTTCATCTGAACAAATAGTATCAACATCAAGTGGATAACCTTTAGTTGGTCGATGAATATAACTTTTAACTTTATTTATATCTAATTTTTTTATGAATTTATCTATTCCTGGTTGATCATTGAATAGTGTGATAACAACAGAATTAACATAAAAGCCTAATTTTCTTAGATTATCTATTAATCTTAATACTTCTACGTCATAAGTTATACCATATTCTTCACGCATTTTATTTTTAGATATTGCATCGGCATTAATACAAAGAATGATTTCTAAATCTTTTTTTAGTTCTTGAAACATTTTAATTTTTACATTTAAATCAAATCCTGGTAACACTCTTTTAGCGTGGGTATCATCAAATAATTTTCCTCCAACCTCTAGATATAGTTTATCAAACATTTTAATTCGTTCCTTAATTCTTTTACTTTGTATTTTAACATATTTATCATTATCAAAACCTATTTTCATATCACACCTCACAATAAATTGTATCATAGGATAATTATATTTAAAATTATTTTTTTTAAAATTCTTTATTTTATTTTTTCTGTATGATATTATTATAATAGGTGATAATATGAAAAAAAAGATGATTACTTTAATGTTAGTATTTGGTCTTTTAAGTATTACTTTAGGGGTATCAATGGCTTTTTTTAATTATACTAGAATTGGTGGTGCAAATAATTTAAGAACTGGTAGTATAAATTTTAGAAGTTCACAAAATACTTCGCTTAATTTAACAAATGTTTTTCCAATAAGTCGAGAAGAAGCACTTAATGATAATAGTGAAAATAATTCCATAACAATAAACATTGAAGGTGATACAACATATCAAGATGGAATAGAATATTTATTAAGTATCACAGAATCAAATATAGAAGTAAATAATAAAAAAGTTCCAATAAGTTTAATTATTACCCCAGATAATCTAGGTGATAGTGATGAAGATTATTTTACTAATCGTGGTGGAAGTAGTTCAATATACAAAAAAATGTTTGAAAGTGTAGAAGAAGATAATCAAATATTAGTAGGATATATTGCAGGGAATGATAATGGGATAAATGGTAGTGTTACAATTAAAGCATTTATTGACTCTGATAAAGTTGCCATTTCTGATACCTATGATGGAACAGAATCAGGTAATATGGGAACAACCACTGATTGGGTAAACAATAGAACGGTATTTACAACAGATGAATGGAGGTCTTTAAGTTCAAGTGGTTTATCATTTAAGATTAAAGTTGAAGCCAATGAAGGAATATGGGTAGAAGAACAGCAAACAATAAATGTAATGAATACTTTTCCAACAACTATAACCAGCAATAAAAATAGTATAACAGACATTAAATTTGTTAGATTAAAAGATGCAGAAATGGAACAAAGATGTTCTTCTGTAAATATTTGTGAAGATATAACCTATAATAATGAAGGAAAGGTATTATCTTGGCTTGAAGAAAATGCTTCTGAACCATCTGGAATAGTAAACACATTACAAACAAAACCAAGCTTTTTGACTAGCAATTATATAGATGATAATGAAATTGAAGTAGAACAAATAGATAATGAGCCAACATATACATTATATGTAGCAAGTGGTGGTAAAACCTATTTAACTACTGGTGATGGATTATTTAAAGATTGGTTCAATGTAAAAAAAATAATATTTGATAATATCAATACGGAAAGAGTTACATCAATGCATGAAATGTTTTATAATTTATCAAATTTAGAAGAGATAAATATTGAAAGTTTTGATACAAAAAATGTTACAGATATGTCATACATGTTCTATTATTGTAAAAAAATAGAAAACTTGGATTTATCAAAAATAGATATGACAAGTGCTGTTAATTTATCATATATGTTTTATGAATGTACTGAATTAAAGAATATAGATTTTAGTAATCGTGGTGGAAATAATATTACCAACATGGCATATATGTTTTATGATTGTACTAGTATTGATACCCTTGATATGTCAAACTTTAATTTTGGACAAATAACGGGTTTTAATGCGACAACTAATTATTTAGAAGATGGATATTCACATAGTCCATTTCTGTCTTTAAGTTCTAATTATGTCAATTTAAATAACAATGATTTTTCCAAAATGCAAATCATGCAAGAAATATTTAGTAATTCTGTTATTCAAAAAATAGATATGAATTATACGGTTTTTGCATCATATGAATATGGAGTCAGTAGGCTTTTTGGTGAAAGCACTATTAATACCATTAATCTTGAGTATTCTGGTGGAGATAATGCGTTTATTTATTATAGTATTTTTGATAAATGTAATGTTCAACACATTAATATGAGCCATTTTAACTTTGGAAATACAACATCACTTTTTAGTATGTTTAGAAATGTTCAAAATTCTATTAAAACAGTTGATTTAAGTAATGCCAATACCTCAAATATAATATATATGCATAGTCTTTTTGAAGCATGTAAATATCTTAGATATGTCAATTTATCAAATATCGATACCAGTAATGTTACAGCTATGAGTTATATGTTCAATAATTGTATAGAATTGAGAATACTGGACTTATCAAACTTTAATATGCAAAATGTCACTAGTTTAAATTCGATGTTTTATGGTTGTACTAATTTAAGAGCAATTTATGTATCAAATAATTGGAGTCTTGATAAAGTGAATTTGTCAGGCACTTCCGCTTTTTATAATAATTCTCAATTAGTTGGCGGTAATGGAACCATATATACTTCATCAAATAATTATGCAACGTATGCGGTTATTGATACAGCTGATCATCCTGGATATTTGACGCTTAAAACTGATTCTGTAAAAGATGAATACACAATTTTACCATCATTGCCAAGATATAATACAGTAGAAGAAATATATTTCATAAAGGATACGCGGGAAAATATTAATAGACGTTATAACTCTGACGGGGTAGTGTATAAGTACGACTATGATGATATTAAAGTATGGATGGAAGGTACTAAAATGTATGTAGGCAGTGATGATACTATATATATAACGAGTGCTAATAAGTTATTTTATGGCTTAAGTAATTTAACTAAGGTAGATTTAACTAATTTAAACACAAGTCTTGTTGTTGACTTTTCATATATGCTTTATGATTGCGATGGTTTAGATGATGAAGATATCACCTATATTTTAAATAATATTGATACGAGTAAAGCAGTTAAAATGTATAGTATGTTTGCTTATAGTACAGGTATAACAAAGATTAATTTATCTGGCTTAGGAAGTGATTCTTTAACTGATATATATAGCATATTCTCAGGATGTACCAATTTAGAAGAAATTAATATGTCAAATTTTAATTTTGGAAAATTTGAATCACTTAATTCAATGGGGGTAGGAGGATTATCTAAATTAGAAGTTGTTAATTTGGCAAACGCCAAAATGGATTATGTAAAATATATGCAAGGAATGTTTAGTGGTTGTACTGCTCTTAAATCGGTTGATTTATCTAATATTGGAGGTAATAATTTAGAAACTATTGGCAGTATCTTTTATAATTGTGTTAATCTTGAAGAGGTCAAAATGAATAATTTTAATCTTGGTAAAGTAGTGGATATGTCTTATATGTTTTATACTTGTCTTAAGTTAACAAGTATCAATTTTCAAAATATTGATACAAGTAAAGTTACAAATATGAGCTATATGTTTTATACTTGTCAGATTTTAGGCAATGAAATGCTTGCTACAGTTCTTAGTAATTTAAATATGAGTGCTGTTACAAATATGAATTCTATGTTTCAAAATTGTATAGGATTAACGGTAATTGATTTATCAGATCTAGGTAATGATAATTTAACAGATGTCTATAGTATATTTTCTGGTTGTACAAATTTAAAAGAAATTGATATGTCGAACTTTAACTTTGGTAAATTTACATCATTAAATTCTATGGGAGTTAATAATGCTGGATCAAGCCTAGAGAAATTTAGTATGAAAAATGCAAAAACAGTAAATGTTTTATATATTTCAAATATGTTTGCCGGTTGTTCTAAATTAACTGATGTTGATTTAACAGGCATTGATACAAGTAAAATTACTGATATGTACAATTTGTTTGCCAGCTGTTCAAATCTTGTTAGTTTAGATTTAAGCAGTTTTGATACCAGTGCTGTAACTAGCATGACTAGTATGTTTTATGGTTGTACAAGCTTAACAACAATCTATGTTTCTAATACTTGGAATGTTAGCAGTGTAACAGGTTCAGATAATATGTTTTATGAATGTATATCTTTAGTAGGTGGTGCTAATACAGCATTTGATGAAAATGCTCCTATTGATAAAACAAGAGCTAAAGTAGATGGTGGCCAAGGTAATGAAGGCTACTTGACACTTAAAACTAGTTAGAATGTCAAGTAATAATAGTTATTAGCAAATGCATTTATTATTAAGAAAAAACTGATATAATAAAAGAGTGAGTAGTAGTCTACTCATTTTTTTATGAAAGGAGAAAAGCTTGTATTCATCGATTGTTTATGTAGATACAGAATATGGTCATATATCATGTTATTTAAAGGATATAATGAAAAGTAAAAAGATAAGTATATATTATTTATCACGTATATCTAATATTAAATATGAAGTAATTAAAAGATATTATGATAATCGTGTTTTAAGATATGATACTGATATACTTTCACGACTATGTTTTTGTCTTGATTGTGAATTAAGTAGTATTCTGAAGTATGAGAAGTAATATTCCTTATATAGGGTAACCTTATATAAGGAGTTTTTTTTAATTTTTTTTGTGATAATATAAATAGCAAACAAATTTATTGATGTTGGGGTTACACATTGTGTCATTAATATTTTGTTTGAAAGGAGTATAATGAAAAAAATAATGATAGTACTTTTTATACTATTTGTTTTTAGTATAAAAAGTGTTTATGCCCAAGATCAATATAAATTAACTTTATTAAAACAAGATAATATTTATTACTATCGTGTAGGTGAAAATGTTAATGAATCATTAAACTATTATTTATATAAATTTGGTGATATGTATGCATACTGTTTAGAACCAGGAATTAATATAACTACCTATAATTATATTGGTATAGATAATTACATAGATTTACCATTTAGTGATGCATTAAAAGAAAAACTTGAATTAATTGGTTATTATGGAAGAGAATATCCGGGGCATGATAATTTAAAATATAGTATGGCTGCTCAAGCTTTAATATGGGAAGAGATAAGTAATACTAAAGTTTCTTTTTGGACTAAAGCATATGGAAAAGGGGAAGAAATTAATGTAGGTAAAGAACGTAATGAAATAATGAATTTAGTTAATAGACATCAATTATTACCAAATATCTCTAATCTTGATGGTTTTGTTAAAAAAGAAATAATTGTGGAAGATAGTAATAATGTTTTAGAAAATTATGAAATAACTGATAAAAATATTGATGCTTATATTGATGGTAATACTTTACAGGTTTTTCCGTCAAATCCTGGTCAATATAGTGTAAACTTGAAAAGAAAAGATTTTAATGAATATCAAACGATTATCTTTATTGGTAGCGACAAAACATCAACCCAAAAGTTTGGTAGATTACATTATGAAAAAGAAGTTGAAACAACGATAACTGTTAATGTTTTAGGTAGTAGATTATTAATCCATAAGGTTGATGAGAATAATAATCCTATCTTAAAAGATAATATTTCTTTTAAAATTAAAAATCTTCAAACAGGTGAATATTTATGTCAAGATAATTGTTACTTTTTAACTAACAGTGAAGGTGTTATATTAACTGATTATTTAGATTTTGGTGAATATGAAATTGAAGAAGAGGAAAACCAAATTATTGATGGTTATACTTGGAATAAAAATAAAGTAATGATTTCTATTAATTCTGATAGTTTTATTAAATGGAATAATGAAAAAGGAAACTATATAGATGTATTTTTCCCCAATCAAAAGGTTAGAGGAAATATAGAAATTAACAAAGTTGGCGAAAAGTTTGAAATAGTTAATGATGAAATGGTGTATCAAGAAATACCACTAGAAAACATGCAATTTTCTTTATATGATGAGTATGATAATTATATTGACACTTTAACTACCAATAGAGATGGTATTGGTACTTATAATAATTTAGCATTAGGAAAATATTATCTTATAGAAGATACAAAAATAGATAAATACATTGATAATAATGAAAAGTATTTTTTTGAAATTAAACAAGATAATCAATATGATGAAATTATTAACGTTAAATTAAAAATTAATAATTATTTAAAGAAAGGAAATCTAGAATTTACTAAGGAAGATTTAGTAACTGGCGTGGGAATACCTAATACTATTATAGAAATATATGATGAAAAAGATAATTTATGGTTTACTAAAGAAACAGATGAATTAGGTAAAGTAATAATTAATAATTTACCTATGGGGAAATACTATATTATTGAAAAAAAGGCTAATGAAAATTATTTAATTAGTGATAAGAAAGTATTTTTTGAAATTAAAGAAAATAATGAAATAGTTAAAGCTAAAATGATTAATAAAAAAATAACAGGTACTTTGGAGATTACTAAATATGGTGAAGAATACAATATTAGTAATAATGAAATAACATATGAAAATAATAAACTTTCAGGTATTGAATTTTCAGTTTATGATATTAATAATAACTTTATTAATAGCATAAAAACAGATGAAAATGGCCATGCTAAAATAGATAATTTAAATCTTGGTAATTATTATTTAATTGAAAATAATATTAATAATAATTATATTAATGATGATAGTAAATACTTTTTTGAAATAAAAAAAGAAAGAGATAGTGCAAATATTTTTGTTCACTTAGATATCAATAATTATTTAAAGAAAGGGAATTTAGAATTTACTAAGGAAGATTTAGTAACTAGTGAAGGAATAGCTAATACTATTATTGAAATATATGATGAAAATGATAATTTATTATTTATTAAAGAGACAGATGAACTAGGTAAAGTAATAATTAATAATTTACCAATAGGAAAATATTATATTCTTGAAAAAGAAGCAAATAGTAATTATTTATTAACAAATGAAAAAGTATTCTTTGAGATTAAAGAAAATAATGAAATAGTTAAAGCTTATATGACAAATGAAAAAATAAATGTTCCAGTACCTAAAACGGGAAAGAGTAATTGGCAGTTACTTGAAGCATTATTTAGTATTTCTTTTCTATTTAGTATTGGTGTTAATTATGCGAAGAATAAGATCAATTAGTTTAATGACTATAATCTTTTTTATAGCATTATTTATAAGTTATCATATTTACTATCATTTTGTTGATAATGTAAATAATGAATTGGTGAAAGAATACATAGAAGAAGAAAAAATAATATCCACAAATAATGTGGAAAAAATAAATAATATTGTGACTGATAAAATAATTGGTGTTTTAGAAATTCCTAAAATTAATTTAAAAAAAGGCTTTTATGATATATCAAGTAAAGAAAATGATGTTAATAAAAATATTACTGTTTTAAATGGAAGTAGTATGCCAGATACTGTGAACAGTTCTTTATACTTAGCAGCTCATTCCGGTGATTCACCAATAAGTTTTTTTCAAAATATTGATTTGTTAAAAATAAATGACCAAATAATTATCCATTATCAAAATAAAGATTATTATTATGTAGTTAGTGATATTTATGAAATAAATAAAACAGGATATATTAATGTTAATAAAAATATTCATGATAGTATTTTAGTTTTAACTACCTGTAGTAAGAATGAATCTAAACAATTAATTGTTAAAGCAAAAATAATAAAGTAAAAAAGTTACCTTTTGGTAACTTTTATTCTACGGTAACACTTTTGGCAAGATTACGTGGTTTATCAATGTTTTCACCTTTATATAAAGCCACATAATATGATAAAAATTGAATAGTTGTCATAATCGTTAAACTTTGAAAGAATGGATTTAAATTATTTACAGTAATAAGTTCATCATAGAATTTATCATTTAAATATTTTTCTTTCATTTCTTCGGTTGTTGCAACAATAATTCTAGAACCACGAGCTTTAGTTTCCTTTAAATTACTAATTGTTTTACTGGCAATATCGTCTTTGGTAATAATACCAACAACGACCATTCCTTCTTCTATAAGCGAAATAGTACCATGCTTTAATTCTCCTGCGGCATAACTTTCTGAGTGAATATATGATATTTCTTTCATTTTAAGACTTGCTTCCATACAAAGAGCATAATCAGTATTTCTTCCAATGAAAAACATCTCACGTTCAGAATAGATTTTTTTAGCAATTTTAGCATATGATTTTTCATTATTTAAAATATTTTTAGTTTCTTTAATTGTATCTTTTAAATTTAATAAATATTTATCTGCTTCTTTTTCATTTATTTTTTTCTTTTGATAACTAATTAAAATAGTTAATAAAGATAGTATTAAAACTTGTGAAAGATAAGCTTTAGTTGTGGCAACAGCAATCTCACATCCTGCTAGAGAATAGATTACCTTGTCACTTTCTCTTGCTATTGATGATGATAATACATTAATAATACCCAAAGTATCCATACCATGCTTTTTTGAAATTCTAAGGGCTTCTAAAGTATCAGCAGTTTCACCACTTTGACTAATTAGAATAACTAATTCTTTAGGATTATCAAAAATCTTTTTATATCGATATTCACTAGCCATTTCGACATTAGTTTTAATATCAGCATATTCTTCTAAAAGATTTTTTATAGCAAGTCCAGCATGATAAGCACTGCCACAACCAACAATAGTGATACTTTCATATTTAGAAAAATCACCAAATTTGTTTTCTAAATCATGAATACTATAATTAGGTAAATAGGCTTTAATTATATTTTCATATACTTTAGCTTCTTCATGAATTTCTTTTAACATGAAATGTTTGTATCCACCTTTCATGATATCTTCTTGACTACCTTCATAGATATTTTTATGCTTTTTAATTATATGAAAATCTTTATCATAAATTAATAAACCATCTTGATTAATTTTAGCATATTCATCAGCTTCAAGAAGAAAGTATTCATTAGTATAATTAAGTATTGCTGCAATATCACTAGCTAGAAAGTAATTATTATCTTTTTGTGCTAAAATTAAAGGACTATCTTTTCTAATAGAGTATATCGTATCAAGTTCATCATCAAATATAATAGCAAAGGCATATGATCCTTGAATTACTTCTTTGGCTTTTTTTAAAGCCTTTAATTTATCTTTTAATTCACAATAAAAATGATCAATTAATGCACAAGCTACTTCTGTATCTGTTTCACTTTTAAATTGATAATATTTTGATAAATCTTTTTTTAATTCAATATAATTTTCTATAATTCCATTATGTACAAGGGTAGTCATTCCTACTTTATGAGGATGGGCATTAACTTCATTTGGTACTCCATGGGTTGCCCAGCGAGTATGACCTATGCCAACATTAGTTTGTATTGATTTATCAAGTTTATCTTCTAAATTGGCAACTTTTCCTTCGCATTTTATAATATTAATTTTCTTGTCAAAAGTGTAGGCTATACCACTAGAATCATAACCGCGATATTCTAGTGATTTTAAACCGGATATTAATACATTTTGGGCATTTTCATGACCAATATATCCGACTATTCCACACATATATATCCTTTCTGATATATTTTTTGTCGTAATATTGATTTTACTTTTGTAATATATCTATCGATTTCCCGTAGTAGCATCCGCTCACTTATCTCGACAACTACTATCCTCGTAGCCTTATAGGCATCGCGCTCATTATACAAATCTATTTTTTTCACCTTCCTCTAATTTATATAACTAATAATATTATATTCGAATATTTTTTTTAATGCAAATATAATTTACATTTTATTTAGATTGAAAAAGATAATAAACTGTGATAAACTATCAATGAATTGGAGATGGATTAGATGAAAGTATCACAAATAGGTTTAATATCAAAAAAAATAACGGAATTGGATGAGCAATTTCCTGTCCAAGATATGTTATTACAGACAGGTCAAATAGACCAATTTTCAAGTGGCATTTATGCATATGGTCATGTTCCTTATTTAGTAAAGAAAAATATAGATAAAGTAATTTCTGGTGTTTTATCAAAATATGAATGTGCTGAAGTATCATTACCAATACTACAACCAGAGAGTATTTGGATTGAATCAGGTAGGCTTGATAAATATGTTAATGATGGTGTTATGTTTCGTTCATTGAATGAAAATGGTAATTATTGTCTTGCACCAACCGCTGAAGAAGCAGTAGTTTCTTTTGCACGCAAAAGATTATTTTCACATAAGCAACTTCCTGTAATATATTTTCAAATTGGTCAAAAATTTCGTAATGAAATTCGTAGTAGAGGATTCTTACTTCGTGGCAAAGCCTTTGATATGATGGATGCTTATAGTTTTGATAAAACTCAGGAAGGATTAAACACAAGCTATGATCGTATGAAAAAAGCATATTTAGAAATATTTGATACTCTTGGTTTGAAAGTTCAACCTGTTGGGGCAGATAGTGGAGCGATTGGTGGTAGTAAATCAGAAGAATTTATGATGATATCACCAATAGGGGAAGATAACATCTTAGTTGATAATAAAACTGGTAAAGCTTTTAATTGTGAATTATTAGAACGAAGTGATGCAAAAGAATATTTAAAAAATAATTATGGCATAGATGATATTAGTAATCTAGATAAAATAAAAGCAGTAGAATTAGGACACATTTTCCAACTAGGGGATAAGTATTCTAAATCAATGAATGCTACATACTTAGATATTGATAATAAATATAAGAATTTTGTTATGGGATGTTATGGAATTGGTGTAAGTCGTACTCTTGCAATGGTTTATGAAAACAGTATTCTTAAAAAAGATAACAATTTTGATGGTATTGTTTTACCTCTTAACATAACTCCATATTCAGTATATATTATTCCTAAAAATGATGATGAAGAAAAAATGTCTATTGCTAATAAATTATATCAAGAAATAGAAAATAGAAATATTGGTGTACTATTCGATGATCGTGAAGGTATTTCAATAGGAGCTAAAATAAAGGATAGTAAAATTGTTGGTGTACCTTATGTAGCAGTTTTAGGTAAAACTATTGATGATGGTTATGTTACAATAGAGAACAATAAAACTAATGAAAAAACAGATATTAAGTTGGAAGACTTTGTTAATCTTTTAGAAAAATATGAAGAATATCGTCAAAATAATAAAACATTTGAAGAAATGATGAAAAAATAATTTAAAAAGACTTATCTTTTGATAAGTTTTTTTGCAAAATTAACTGTAGTATAACTTGCTATTTCAAAGAAAAAATATTATACTGTAATTAAGGAGTAGCATATGGGATTATTTGATAAGTTTAAAAAGAAACCAGAACATGATGATGTAAGGCTTCCCGAAGGAACAGATAAATTAATACAACAAGCAAATAAATTTATTGATGATACCAAGAAAATTGATAGGGAAGATAATTCAACACAAAAGAAGGTTGAAAGACTGAAAATAGCAAAACTATACGAGGAAATAAAAAGACGTGTAGACGTATTGAAAAAACTGCTTGATGAAAATAAATTACGTATTTCTTTGGAAGGTCAAAAAAAATTAGAAGAATGGCTTAGACTTTATGATATGCAAATGTCTACTTATGATTATGGTGATACAACGGCAAAAGATTTAGTAATACCAGAATTTCCTGTTACTAAAATGGATGTTTTTTATCCGGCAAGTAATATTATTGCTGCAAGTGCTTTAATAGGTATTTGGGATTTTGATAATCCATTCGCTCTTGATTCATTTTTTGATTTCATTGAATTCTTTGAACCAATTAAAGAAGAAGATGAATTGATTTCCGTTTATGATGGTGAATTAGATAAACCAAAACAAAGATAATTAATAAAACTTATCGCTTGATAGTGATAAGTTTTTCTATTAAGATAATAAAGTAATATAGTATAAATGATAAGATTCCTAAAAATAAAATAGCAGTTATAACAAGATTAATATTAAATATCTGTGAACCATACATTATTAAATATCCTAATCCTTCTTTAGAAACTAATAATTCGCCCATAATAACTCCAATAAAATTCATACTCATATTTATTTTTAAAGTACTAATGATATTTTCTTTATTACTTGGTAAAATTACTTTTAAGAAAATATCTTTTTTTGTAGCATTAAAACTTTTTAGCAAAGTAATATAGTTTTTATTTGTTGAAATAAAAGCTTGATATAAATTTATAATTGTAATAAATGTTGATATCATTAAACTCATAAGAATAATTGATTTAATGTTTGCGCCTGCCCAAATGATAATAAGTGGTCCAAGAGCAACTTTAGGAAGAGAATTTAAAACAGTAAGAAAGGGACTAATAATTTTAGCTAGAAAGTTTTTCCACCAAAATATTGTTACTATAAAAAAACTAATAATTGTTGATAAGCAAAAACTAATAATTATTTCATAGATAGTGATAAATATATGATTAAATAGACTTCCTTGTTCAATAAGTGTTTTTGATGTGTTTATAATTAATGATGGGGAACTATAAAGAAAAGTATTAATTATTTTTTTATTGGCAAGTATTTGCCAGGTTATAAATAATATGATTACTAATAATAACTGAGTTAGATGAATCAGTATCTTTTCTTTTTTTTGCTTTTTTAAATAGTTTTTATGTTCTTCACTATAAGTGGACATCCAAATCCCTCCAAATCATATCATAATAATAATTAAAGTTAGGATCTTTACGATTATCTAATGGAGTTTTTTTATCTTTTAAATTGATAGTATAAACATTTTTAACAGTACAAGGTCTTTTTGATAAAACTATAACTCTATCTGCTAAACTTATGGCTTCAGCAATATCATGTGTTATTAAAATAGCAGTTTTCTTTTCATTCTTAATTATTTGATATAAGTCATTGGAAAGCGCTAATCTTGTTTGATAATCAAGAGCACTATATGGTTCATCTAATAATAATAAATCAGGGTTAATCGCTAATGTTCTAATTAAAGCAACACGTTGTCGCATACCACCTGATAAATTATCTGGATATTGATTTCGAAATTCATATATACCATATTTTTTTAATAAAGATATTGTTTTATTAACTGTATTCTTGTTCTTTTCATTTTTTATTTCTAATCCAATTAAAGAATTATCTAAGATAGTTAGCCATGGAAATAAAGAATCTGTTTGTAACATATAACCACTTTTAAATTTTTCGCTGGCTATTATTTTTCCATCAGATGGTGTTTCTAGTTGTGCTAAAATGGAAAGAAGTGTTGATTTACCACAACCTGAAGGGCCAACTATTGCGAGTATTTCATCTTTATAAACATCTATATTTATATTATCTATAGCCTTTACTTCATTTTTATTATTATGATAATTTTTACTTAAATTATTAATTGTTAATAAAATGTTTTTTTTCATAATAACCTCATAATATTTTATGGATAATGTAAATAGTGTTAAAGACATTTATAATTGATTTAAAAAAATATAATAATATGATATTCTATTTATGGAGAGAAAAATGATTAAAAAAGAAATATTTAACTTTTTATCAAGTGATAATAAAACAATGATTAATGCCTGTAAATGGTATAAAAATAATAATTATAAGGGTGTAATTCAAATAATTCATGGCATGGTTGAATTTATTGATCGATATGATGAATTTGCAAAATTTTTGGCAGAGAATGATTATTTAGTAATTGGTCATGATCATTTGGGTCATGGTGATTCTGTTAATAATCCAAGTGATTATGGATATTTTGGTAAAAATCCTTCGGAATTACTTATTAAAGATATACATAAATTAAGAGAAATGTTTGATAATAATAAACCATATATTATAATAGGTCATAGCATGGGTTCATTCCTTTTAAGAAAATATATATCAATTTACGGTAATGGCTTAGAAGGCGCAGTAATAATTGGAACTGGATATGTTCCTAGTGTCGCAACACGTTTTGGAATTATTGTTTCTCACCTTGAAGCATTTATAAAAGGTGAAAGACATCGTAGTAAGCTATTGGTTAAGTTATCAAGTGATAAAAATTATCGTAAATTTGTAGCAGATGGTAGTGACTTAAAAAGAAGTTGGTTAACTAAAGATGAAGAAAAAGCTAAGGAATTCTATTCAAATCCCAAAAGTCAATTTATTTTTACTGATAATGGATATTTAGGATTATTTAAAACAATTAATTATTGCTGTAAAATGAAAAATATTAATAAAATTCCTAAATCATTACCAATTCTTATAACCTCTGGTGAAGATGATCCAGTTGGAGGAATGGGGAATGGCGTTAAGAAGGTTTATGACCTATATATGCAGGCTAATATTAAGTCTGTAAAGTTAAAATTATATAAAAATGATCGTCATGAGATATTAAATGAAATAGATAGAAAAGACGTATATAATGACATTTTAATGTGGATAAATGCGCAATTAAAATTAAAATAGTTGTTTTTTATCTTTAAAAGTAGTAAAATTAATGTATTGAGGTTGATTGGTTATATGTTTGATATTATTTTTAAGATTATTTCAGTCTTTTTTACCATTTATGGTTTATATTATGCTATAACTGGTATTTTTGCGTTCTTAAAGCCTAAAAAAGAAAATTATGAAAATGAAAAAATTAATAAGTTTTCAATTATTATTGCAGCTCGTAATGAAGAAGCTGTTATTGGAAATCTAATTGATAGTTTAAAAAAACAAAATTACGATAAAAAAATGTATGATATTAATGTAATTGTTAATAATTCTACAGATAACACATACAAGGTTTCTAAAAAACATGGTGCTAATACTATTAAATGTGAAGTTCCAGTTAAATCTAAGGGTGAAGTATTACGTTATGTTTTTGCAAAGTTTAAAAATCATGATAATGATGCTTATATTATTTTTGATGCAGATAATATTGTTCATCCCGATTTCTTGTTGCATATGAATCATTCATTGAATAATGGATATAAATTAGCACAGGGATTTCGTGATAGTAAGAATTATCAAGATAATTGGTTAAGTGGTAGTTATGCATTATTTTACTATTTACAGAATTTTTTCTTTAATTTAGCTAGAAAAAAAATTAATTCATCGGCATCTATTAATGGAACAGGATTTATGGTGGAAAAGAAATTTATTGAAGAATTAGATTATAATCCTGTTACTTTGACTGAGGATGTTGAATTAACAACTATTTGTGCAGTTAGAAATGAGAAAATAGATTTTGTTAAAAATGCTATTACTTATGATGAACAACCCGTTAATTTCAAGGTATCATTTAAACAAAGACTTCGTTGGTCAAAAGGAAATTTACAGTGCTGGAAATTATATCATCGTGATTTGATAAAAGGATTTTTTAAGAATCATAATTTATCATGTATTGATTTATATTTAAATAATCTTGCCGCTTTTATTCAAGTTGTTTCAATAATTGTTATTATAATTGGTTTTATTGAACGAGTTATTAATGAGACTTTTGCCTTTACTATCGCAGGTTTTGTTGGTATGGTGGTATCATACTTATTTACAGTTTTCTTATCAGTGTTTGTAGCGGTTTATAATAAAAAGAGCATTCCAGGAATGATTTCATCACTATTATTGTTTACTATTTTTATAATTACATGGTTTCCAATTAATATTGTTAGTTTATTTAAAAAAGAAGTTAAATGGGATCATATTGGTCATAATCGTGATATAAATATTGATGAAGTAATTAAAACAAGTGATTAATCAGTCAGAAATGATTGATTTTTTTCGTAAAAACACATATTTTGTTTGACTTATTAATATATTTATGTTAATATCTTTAATGTTTGAACCTCGTATTCAAACCGCTTCGAAAAGGTTTTAAAACAATTATGTACCTTAAGAGCGAGTGAATTTTTAAAAGGAGGATTTATGAAAGCTGTTATTAAAACTGGTGGTAAACAATACTATGTTGAAGAAGGTAGCGTTATTTATGTTGAAAAACTTGCTGGTCAAGAAGGCGATAAGGTTACTTTTGATGAAGTATTAATGTTAGGTGGTAATATTGGTAATCCAACTATTAAAGGTGCTAAAGTTACTGGTGAAATAGTTAAACATGGTAAAGGTAAAAAAATAAAAATCTTTACTTATAAGCCTAATACAACTTCAACAAGAAAAAAACAAGGTCATAGACAACCATATACTGAAGTTAAAATTAATAAAATTGGTTAATCATGATTAAAGTATTTGTATCTAAAGATAAAGTAAAAATAACTGGTCATAGTAATTATGATATTATAGGTAAAGACATTGTTTGTAGTGCTGTATCTAGTATAGTTACAACGACTATAAACGGAATTATTGCGATTGATAGTGAGGCAATATGTTATGAATATAGTCATGATGTTATGGAAATAGTTATTCAAAAACGTGATGATGTTACCATTAAACTTATTGATAATATGATTGATTTATTAAAAAGTTTAAGTAAAGATTATCCTAAAAATATTAGTGTAAAGGAGAGTTGATTATGTTGAAATTAGAATTAAATATTCAATTATTTGCCCATAAAAAGGGTCAAGGTTCTTCAACAAACGGACGTGATTCTGCAGGACGTAGATTAGGTTCTAAAGTAGGAGATGGACAAACTGTTACGGCAGGAAGTATTATATATCGTCAAAGAGGAACAAAAGTTCATCCAGGTGAAAATGTAGGTCGTGGTAGTGATGATACCTTGTTTGCCAAAGTTGATGGTGTTGTTAAATTTGAACGTTTAGGAAAAGAGCGTACAAAAGTAAGTGTTTATGTAAAATAGACACTTTTTTTAATGCATATATGATTGAAAAAAATAAATAGTTATGTTACTATGGATGTAGTAGAGGTGATAGGATGCATACTAACGATGAGTATAAAGATAATGTGGAAGAAGACTATTCAGATTTCTATGGTTCGATAAATGAAGAAGAAAAAAATAAAAAGCCAGAGAAAGATTCTGGTAATAAGAAAATACTATTTATTATTATTGGTTTATCGATTTTACTAATTGCATTAATTATTATTTTAATATTAGTGTTGAAAAAAGATAAGCTTATTGAGTATTCTTTATCATTAGAAAATATTGAAGGAGATGTTTGGGTTAAGTCAGATGTAACTATTAATGTTAATGTACCTGATGAAACAAATTTAAAATCAATTAAATATACTATTAACTGTAAAGAAAAATGTGATTATGTTGATGTAAAAGATAAAAAAATAGTAGTTAGTAATAGTGGTTTAAGTAATGTAACAGTAGTAGTAACAAATACTGATAATGTTGAAAATAAAAAAGATATTGCAGTAAAAATTGATACTACTAATCCAACAGTAACGCTTTCACCTAATGAAACAAATATTGTTTCTGATGGACCTGTTACAGTATGTGCAATGTGTACTGATAATGAAAGTGGATGTAAAGAAGAAAAAGTATGTAAAGAATATACTAAAACTAGTAAGTCACAAACATTAACTGTTGAAGACAAATTGGGTAATAAAGCAAATTCAAGTACTTTTTCTGTTACTATAAATGGAAGTTCTACTTCAACACCAGCAGCAAATCCTAGTTGTTCTTTAAATGTTAATTCTACAGGATTGGTTACTGCGACTTCCAAGAATGCTAGTTATCATGGCTTTTCATCAAGTTATAGTGGAAATAGTGAAAATAGTAAGCAGTTAAAACTTAACAATGGAGAAAGTACTACGATAACTTATTATGTTAAAAATAGTGAAGGTAAAACAGCAACTTGCTCAATTAAAGTAAAAGCTTCATGTAGTTGTAAATTTCGTGGAACTGATGGTAAATGTTATAAAACAGAAGTTAAAGTTATAAATGATGTTAATTCTAGTGAATGTGCTAATGCTACAAGAAAAACAGCAGATCGTTGTTATTTCTATGCCGATGAGGGAACCGTTTGTACATATGCTAAACAATAAGACCGTTTAAAGTAGTCAAGTAAAAATAGACACTTTAAAAAAGACACATTAAAACCCTGATTCGATTTTAAATTGAATTGGGGTTTTATAATTTAATGCATAACTAGGTCTTTCATTATTGTAATAATCAATGTATAATTTAATTAGG
>JAEEGL011616314.1_pt1 | contig 28794 bp, 23 predicted proteins | sample 9134231 | NCBI WGS metagenome assembly JAEEGL01 (sample SAMN16246548, study PRJNA631951) | gut metagenome | biome: gut microbiome; feature: rumen; material: fiber-attached | host: Bos | place: Iran: Karaj | collected 2018-10 | reverse complement strand
GGCGCGTAGGCGAAGAAGGTGACGTCCTGCCCGGTCAGGATCTCGCTGCCGGTAAAGTAGAGCTTTGTCTGCGGCTCAAAGCCGTCGTCCGAGAGGATGAAGGGGACGTGGGACTCATTGCCGTCCCAGCCGACGCTGTCCACGCCGATGGCCAGGTAATAGTCGCCGGCCGGCAGAAGCGCTGTGGGGATGGAGAAGTGACTGTCCGCGTCAAAGCTGAAGCCCAGCACGTCTTCCCAATGATAGCCGCCGTCGTCGTGCCATTCCCTGCGGACCTGGCCCCAGTACCATTCGCCGCGGTCCTGCGGGGCGACGGAGCCGGTGAGCCATTCGCCGCGGGAGAGGGAAGTCTTGTTCACGGTCACGTCCGGCCCGTCCAGCCGGCCGTTGGGTGAGGTGACGTTCACGCGCACGGCGTTGCTGACCAGGGTCCAGTTCACGTCCCTGTTCCAGTCGAACTGCCCCCAGTCGAAGCCTTCGGAGCGCCACACGGGCTCATCCGTGGAGGCCTGGGCAACGTATATATAGCTGCCGGAGCCGGGATTGTCGTCAAAGGTCCTGCGGTCCTCGGCGTCAAAGCACTCCCAGCCGTTCGAAAGCATGACGCGCATGGCGGTCACGCCCTCCGGCAGGGTCAGCTCCGCGGTCAGCCACTGATGGCTCATCCAGCCCTCGATATCCTCGGCACTGCCGTTGACCGTCAGGGTCAGGTTCTGTTCCATGTTTTCCGTGACCAGGATCCGCTGATTCAGCTGCGCGCCGTTCCAGCCAGGCGCATAGACGCCGATCTGCAGCTGATAGACGCCCGGAGCGCTGACGCAGTCTCCCGGGATGGAAAGGACCGTGCTGTCCTCCGCGTCCGCGCGCCTGTATTCTTCAAAGACGTTCTGCCAGCCGGCATCCTCCGGTAAGTAAATCAGGCAGACGTTGTATTCCGTGGCGTTTTCATCCGCGGTGAAGGAGCCTGTAAGATCGGCGCCCACCTCCGCCAGAGCAGGAACGTCCTGCGTGACGGGCACGCTGAGGTCTCCGTTCGGAGCCCCCACCGTCAGCACAAAGGAATCCGTGCCCAGGCTGGTTTCGCCCTGCCACGCTTCCAGCGTAAAGGTATATACGCCGCGCTGCGAGCAGCCCCAGGACCAGGAATGATAATCCCCGCCGTCGTCATAATGGTTTTCCCAGTGGGGATCGAGATCCCAGACGACGTCCACCGTCAGGCGATCCGCGCCCGGCGCGTAGCCGCAGAAGGGGATGCCTTCTCCGGTCAGGATCGAATCCGTGGGGAGGGAAAGGACGACGTCAGGAAGGGAACCGCCTTCCGGCGCTTCCACTGTAAAGGGCACGGTGGTCTCGGCGTTTTCCCAGCCGTAGGCCTTTATGCCGACGGTCAGGTAATAGTCTCCGGGCTCCAGCGAAAGAGTCGGGACGCCGATGAAGCCCGACCACGGCACGTCCGGATCCATGACGCGCTCACGGTGGAAGCCGCCGAAATCGTCGTACCGCTTTACGTCGATCACAGCCCAGTATTCGTCAACGTTTTCCTGCGGCGCGATATTCACGCCCAGCCATTCGCCGCGGGCGACCGTGCTGTTTACAACGGTGACCTCCGGCGGCGCCAGTCGGCCGTTCTCATTCAGGACGCGGACGTTGACCGCGTTGCTGTATTCGCCCCAGTTTACGTCCGTTTCCCAGCGGAAGCCGTCCCAGTCAAAGTCTTCCGCCATCCACACCGGTTCGTCCGCAGTGATCTGCGCCACCAGGGCCAGGCTCCCGTTTTCGACGCACCAATCAAAGGAGAATTCCTCCGGGTTGCCGAGGTACTCCCATCTTCCGCCGATCAGCACGCGCGCGGCGGTGGCGCCGGGGGCGTTGATCCGGATCTGTACGTCCTCCCTGCCCTGCAGGGTGATATCCTTCGTGCCGCCGTTGACCAGCAGCTCCGCGTCACCGCCCGCTGCTGACGAGCGCACAAAGAAGTATTCGCTGAAGGAGCCCTCCATGCCGGCTGCCGAGGTGAAAACGCTCAGGCGGTAAGTCCCGCCGCGGGTGAATACCTGCGCCGGGATGAACACCGCCTCTTCGCCCGGGACGGTTATGTCATGGCCTGTCAAATAAACGGTGGACCAGTCCGCGTCGTCCGGGCAGTATTCGAGCTGGATGTCGCACCACTCCGCGCGGCTGTCCGGCAGGATGTTCCCGCTGAAGTCCAGCCCCTCGGCGAGAACGCCGGGGAAGGCGGTAAAGGACGCTGCGGAGAGGCGGGCGTTCTCCTGCGCGAAAATATTCAGCACCGCTGTGCCGACGACCCGGGACTCTCCGCCTTCACCCCCGGCATCATTCCAGGCTGTCAGGGTCAGGCGGCAGGTTCCCGGGGTGTCCAGCTGCAGCATCCGTACGCCCGCGTCGCCGTCGATCCAGAGATCGTCATAGTATCCGAAGGGATCCTCATCCACGGAGACGGACAGGCACAGCCTGTCGGCTCCGGCTGCCCGGGCGGCGATGGTGACGGGCGTGGAAACGGGCGCGGTGTCCGCGCTCAGGCTGATCCCGTCCTCCGGGGCGGCATCTTCACTGACCTCAAAGGGCAGGTACGTCCCGCTCTCCGCGCAGCCGACCGCCGTCGCGCAGATGTACAGCCGGTACCGGCCGGGATCCAGACCCAGCGTCGGCACCTTAAAGGAGGAAAGGAGACCCTCCCGGAGCGTGACAAAATTGCCCAGGACCGTGACCCATTCGGGATCCTGCGGGTCCGCGAATTCCACCCGGTACCGGTACCACTCGTTTTTGCCCTGGAAGTTCGAGACCGACACTGTCAGCCATTCGCCCTGAGTCACGGTATCCGTATCCAGCGCGGCATCCGGCTCGTCCAGGACGTCCGCGGGCTCACTGACGGTGACCGTCAGGGTCCCGGACGGGATCCACTCAAGCTGATCCATGTCCGTACCGGAGTCGTATTCCTCCGTGATATAACGGGCTGTGAGCTCCCAGACGCCGCTTTCGGGAAAGCGCAGGTCACGGATCTCATTGAAGCTCATGAGCCTGTGCAGATCCAGGAAGGTGCCCTCATACCGGTCAGGATCGCCGGAGAAGCGGGCGGACACGTCGAGCCCCGTCGCTTCGGCGGGAACCGTGACAAGGATCGCCGGAGTACTGTTGAGCGGGATCACGATATCCGCCGTTTCTCCGTTGACCGTGATCACGGGGGGAGTCATGGCTCCGTCGGCCAGGGCCGCCGCCGTCAGGCAGGCCGCGAACAGACAGAGAGCCAGAAGCCATTTGCAGAGCTTGCGCATGAGTGGTACCTCCATTCGTCGTGCAAAAGGGTTATGCGGAAATGCGTTCGGGAAACGCGGTTCTCTTTTTCTGTATACCCGGATTTCTGTAATTTTATTGTAACGTCAACACACAAACAAAAACAGTGCCGAACGGCATTCCGTTCGGCACTGCTGATACGGGAGCATGATTGATTTTTCAGCGTTTTCCGGGCCTGCCGGTCAGTCGGGCAGACGCTTGTCGGTGGCATAGCCGGCCAGCTGCGCGCGGCTGATGCACCCGGTCTTGCTGAGCAGCAGGGAGATCATGTTTTTCACGGTCCCGGGGCGGAGCTTCAGCTTTCCCGCGATCTCGGCATTGGTCATGCCGAGGCGGATATAGCCGAGCATTTCCAGCTCCCGGGGGCTGAACTCCGTTTCCGCCCTGCGGCGCAAGCTTTGCTTCAGGTGAGCCATGGCCTCTTCGTCATACACGTTCATGCCGCCCATGACGGAGAGCAGCGAGGTCCGCAGCTTTTCCGGCTCGATCACCTTCAGCAGGAAGCCGTTGCAGCCGGCCTCCATGGCGCGGGATACGGTCTCCGCGTCGTCAAAGGTGGTCAGGGCGACGGTCCGGACGCCGGGGCATTCGGCACGGATCAGCCGTACGGCTTCCGGCCCGGACAGGTTCGGCATCTGCATATCCAGGATCACAAGGTCCGGCGAAAGCGCGCGGAACATGTCCACCGCCTGCTGCCCGTCGGCCGCGATGCCCACGACCTCAAATTCCTCCCAGGCGTTGACGGCCAGCTTCAGTCCCTCCGCCATGATGGGATGATCGTCCGCCAGCAAAACCCGTATCTTTTCACTCATCATTCCGCACTCCATTCCGCGCGGATGCCGAAGCCCGCGCCTTCCTCTGTTTCAAAAGCGACCGTGCCGCCCGTTCTGTGTACGTTCTCCTCCATCTCTGTCAGCCCGAAGCCCTTTTCCAGCGGGCCGCGGAAGCAGCCGTTGTCCCGGATGTGCAGGCTCAGCGCCTCCGGCGTCATGGCGAGCTCAACGATCAGCCTGTCCGCCAGGGAGTGGGCGAGGGTATTGTTGAACGCCTCCCGGCAGACCTTGCCGATGATCTCATGCAGAGCGCCGGCAAAGGGCGGCTCCTCCCCGGTGACGATCAGCTCCACGGGGAAGGTGGTCGCGGCGCGCAGTCCCTCCAGCATCTCCCGCAGGGAGGAGCACCGCGGTTTTTTCCTTTCCGCAGACGCCTGCTCACAGAGGGCCAGGCCTTCGTCGAGCAGGCTCTGATACCGCTCGGGGTCGCTTTCCCGCAGCTGCAGGCACATCCGGGATATGGTGTTCAGCGCCGTGACCGCGTGCCCGGCGTCGTCGTGGATCGCGTGGGCGATGCGCAGCTGCTCCTCATACACGGACAGCTGTTCGGCCTGCCGGACGTATGCCTCCAGCTCCTCGTTGGCCCGCGCCTGCTGCCGGGTCATGGCGTCCAGCTCAGCGCTCCTGCGCCGCAGCTGCTCCGTCAGGTTTTCCCGGTCCGTGATGTCCGCCAGATAAGCCGTGTAGCCCACATGCAGGCCGTGGTCGTAAACCGGGGTGACGCTGCGCTGATACACCTTCCCGTTCCGGGACAGCCGGTCCCGGGGCAGGGACGCGCAGTCGGGCATGAAGGCGGTGAGGCGCTGTCCCTTCCGGAGCCCCTCAAAGGGCGCAGCCTGGTTGAAATTGAGGATGTACCAGTACACGTCCGTGATGATCACTGTGTCCGGAAGCAGCCGGAGGGCCTGTTCAAACATGTCCATGCTCAGCCCTCCTTCAGCAGCGTGACGGCCCGGCGGATCTCGGTGATGCAGTCCCGGGTCAGCGCCAGGTTTTCGTTCAGCGCGGCGTCCGCCTTCTCCGGCGCGGCTTTGGCCGCGCGCAGGTTTTCGGCCACGCGGGCGAAGGTCTGCCGGATCGCGGCATAGGTCCGCGTGATCAGCTCCTGCTTCGCCTGCACGCCCTCCGCGCTGTACAGGGAGCTGAGATAGGCGTCGATGTTCCGGTTCGCTTCCTCCAGCGCCTGCCGGAGCGTTTCCTGCTCCGCGATCTGCCGGTCGATGGCCGCCTGCTGCTCCACGATGTCGCTGACGTCCGTCCCGGCTGCCAGCACGGTGCCCTGCTCCAGAGGCTTTACCTCCACGGTCAGGCGCCTGCCGCCGAAGGTCTCCTCATAGGTGCCCTGCCCGTCAGGGAGCGCGGGGAGCCCGCGCTCCAGCACGTCGGGATACTGTTCCCGGGCGATCCGGTTGGCATAGATCAGGTCCTTCCCGTCCCCGGCGTAGAACCCGATGGGGTGGACCGCCTGCTCGATGACGTCGCGCACGGAGGCAGAGATGATGTTCACATAGTGATGGCGGAAAACGATCTGATAAAGACAGATCATGGACACCGCCATGATCAGCGGGGTGTAGTCCACCAGGTCGACGCCGGTGGCAGAGCGCACCAGCACGCCGGCGGCCGGCACGATGGGGAAGAGGGAAAACATGAGGATCTGCCTCACGACGTCGCGCCCTGTGCGCAGCACATGGCGGACGGAAACGATATAGCCCGTGAAAAGGATCGCGTAGCTCCAGATGATGCAGGGCACGAACATGGGGCCGTGGGCAACGCGCTCGCCCATGACCAGCCGGGTGTAGAACAGACGGTGCCACGGATTGGTGAACACCAGCGTGCACACCGTGAGCGGGCAGGCGAACAGAAAGGCGCGCAGCCACTTATTGGACGCTGCCCGTTCGTGGCCGGACAGGTAGAGCACCCAGATCACATACGAAACGACCGCCGTCATGTTGCCGATGTACTGATAGTTCGCGGCGAACACATAGGCATCATTATTGCCGGGAAAGAACAGGTATACGATGGTCTCCAGGAACCGGCCGTGCACCCAGATCCAGATGGCGGCGGCTGCCGCGAAGAACCATCGCCAGATCGGGGTGGGCTGCCTTTTCCGGTAAAGCAGCACGATGAAAAGAAGGTGCCCGATCAGGTAGGCGGACTGCATGAGGAGGTTGATGATACGGATCTGCTGCACCGAATCCACCCCCTTCTGATTTATTTCCGGCCGGAAGCTCTTTTTTTTCAACCCTTTATGGGCATTATAAAAGTTTTTTTTCGCCGTTGCAACAAATTGTTGAAAAGTGTTTCCGTCCGGGACGCGGAAGAACTTTTTCCGAAGGATGGACGCCGGGAAAAACCTATGGTAAAATCGTTTCAACAAAGATCCGTTTATACAGAATAAAAGTCAGCCGCGGAGGCGGCCGGCTGAAAAAACCTGTGCCGGGCCGACGGAAAAGCGGCGCCCCGGCACGGGGAAAGCGAGGAAATCAGATGGACAGGAATACGCCTTTGTACGATACGAAGCTTTCGGACCGCGAACGCGCGGAATACCTGGTAAAGCAGATGACCCCGGAGGAGAAGTTCGCCTGTTTCAGCCTGTGGATCCGGAACGACCGGCTGGGGATCGCCGCGTCCACCTGCGGGGGAGAGGGCGCGCACGGCGTCCAGGCGAGGGCCGGGCAGGGCGAGGCCTATCCGCCGACGCCCACCACCTCCTTTCCGCAGCCCATCGGCATGGCCGCGACCTTTGACCGGGAGCTGATCCGGAAGGCCGGGGACGTGACCGGCAAGGAATCCCGGGCCTTTGAGAACGCGGTGGGCAAGGGCGGGCACTGCCGCCTGTGCCCGACGGTGGACCTGTGCCGCGACCCGAGATGGGGGCGGAACGAGGAGGGCTACGGGGAGGATCCGTACCTGACGGGAAAAATGGCGTCCGCGTACATCACCGGCATGCAGGACGAGCATAACTACGACGGATCGCCCCTGGCGCCCGGCGAGCGCGGTGACCGTATCCGCACCGGGGCGGTGCTCAAGCATTTCTACGCGAACAACCAGGAATACCGGCGCGCCTATGACAGCTTTGACGTTACAGACAAGGTCAAATATGACTATGAGCTGGAGCCCTTCCGTTATTGCGCGGAGGAGGGGCACGCGGAGGGCGTGATGACCTCCTATAACGAGATCAACCACGTCCCGGCCATGCTGAACCACGAGGTGCAGGATATCCTGAAGGACAAGTGGGGCATCCGGTATGCCATGACGGACGGCGGAGATTTCCTGCAGACGGTGAACTTCCACCATTATTACGAGACCCACGCGGAAAGCCTGGCGGAGAGCGTGAAGGCCGGTGTGGACGCGATGCTGGACAATCCCTTTGAGGTGACGAAGGCGGCGAAGGAAGCGTATGAACGCGGCCTGATCACCGAGGCGGAGATGGACAAGTCCATCCTGTGCACGGTCACGGAGCTGATCCGCCAGGGGGCCTTCGATCCGGAGGATCCCTACGCGGAGCTGGACATGGCGGATGTGGGAACGGACGAGGCGAAGCGGATCTCCCTGCAGATGAGCCGGGAATCCAACGTGCTGCTGAAGAACGAGAACGGCTTCCTGCCCTTCAGCAGGGACGACGATATCGCCCTGATCGGCTTTGTCGGGAACAGCTGGTACATGGACTGGTACGGCGGGAAGCCGTTGTATAAGGTGACGCTGAAGGCCGGCCTGGAAAAGAAAATGCACCGGGAGATCCCGTACGAGAGCGGGCAGCACCTGTTCCGTTTCCGGATCGGGGAAAAATATATCGGCGGAAGCCGCCCCGCGCTGCCCTTCCGGGGCCCCGTGACGCAGGAGCCGGCGGAGCTGGCGCTGACGGACAGGGCGGAGGACGCCATTGTGTTTGAACAGCTGAACTGGGGCTGCGGAAGCAATTTCCTGTACGCCCCGGCGTATAAAAAGTACGTGACCGTCGGGGCGGACGGGAAGATCAGCCTGGCCTCCGACGAGCCGTTCACCTTCCAGATCCATGAGAACTTCACCATCGGCAAGGCGGACGCGGTCCGCCTGCCGGAGCCGAGGAACGCGAACTGCGTGGAGCTGACGGAATACTGGAACGATGAAGAGTGCGGCGTGAAGCTGTACTGCTTCGGCAACCGGAACGTGTATCTGGAGGACGGAAAACTGCGGACCGACCCGCTGGCGCGGAAAAAGCCTGAGAGCAACACCAAGGAGGGCGGCAACGTGGTGGAAGCCTGGGCCGGCTCCGAAAGGGAAGCCGTCACCCTGACGGTGGAGATCGTGTCGGACGGCATCGAGCGCGCGAAGGCGCTGGCGAAGAAGGCGAAAAAGGTGATCGTGGCGCTGGGCTGCAACCCGGTGATGAACGCGAAGGAGGAGATCGACCGGAGCACCATTGAGATGATCCCGATGCAGCAGAAGCTGCTGGAGGCGGTGTACGCGGCGAACCCGAACGTCGCCGCCGTGCTGATCACCAATTATCCCTATGCCATCGGCTGGATGCAGGAGCATGTGCCGGCGATCCTGACGAACGTGACCGGCTCCCAGGACCTGGGCAACGGGCTGGCCGACGCGATCTTCGGGGAAGCGAATCCGGCGGGCCGCCTGCCGATGACCTGGTACAGGAGCGACGCTGACCTGCCGCCGATGGAGGACTATGACCTGATCAGCCATCCGCGGACCTACAGGTATTTCGATAAGCCGGTGCTGTATCCGTTCGGCTACGGCCTGTCCTACACCTCCTTCAGCTATGAGGGGCTCCGCGTGGAAAGGGCTCACGGAAGGCTGAAGGTATCGGTCCGGGTGAAGAATACCGGCGGGGTGAAGGGTGATGAGGTCGCCCAGCTGTATATCCGGCGCGTCTCGCCCTCCGGAACGGCGCATCCGATCCGCCGGCTCATCGGGTTCGCGCGGCTGCGGGATATCGCCCCGGGCGAAAGCAGGGAGGCCGTGTTCACCGTGAATCCCTGCGACCTGGAGATCTATATGGAGTCCGAGGGAAGAAAGCTGGTGGAGCCCGGCACGTACGTCATCTATGCCGGAGGCTCCTGCCGGGATGAACGCGTTTCCACGGAGATCCGGCTGTGACCGCGGGAATGGCAGAGCAAACGCCCCGGGAGTATTTCCCGGGGCGTTTCACGGCCCGCCTGTAATGAGCGGGCGCTTTTTTATTTTGCCGGCAGCATCGGCGAGGGGGCGCCTCTGTGCCAGACGCGCAGGCGGTGCAGGGGACGGGTCATCAGGACGTAAAGGATCCGGCAGAGGAACTCGTCCTCCGGATAGTTTTCCGCGGAGGCATCGCAGATGCCGACGCAGTCAAACTCCATGCCCTTGACGATGCCGGCGGGCAGGATCAGCACGCCGCCCCGGTATTCCGCGTCCGATTCCGACAGCAGGTGCGCGTTCAGCTCCGCCCCGAGCTGACGGTACAGCTTTTTGGCCTGCTCCGCCGTCTTTTCGATCAGGGCGATGCTGTGAAAGCCCTCCTGCTTCCAGACCCGTACCTGCTCCCGGATCAGGGACAGGCGTTCCTTTTCGCTTTCCGCGCGGACGATCCGCGGGGCTTCGCCGTGCCGCAGCACCGGCTTTGTTTCGCAGATGCCCGGGATGGGATACCGTCCGGAGACGGCCTGCGCCAGGTTCATGATCTCCACCGTGTTCCGGTAGCTGACCGAGAGCTGCTTCAGGTCCGCCTTGTTCCCGAAGACCGGGCCCTGCCATTCCTCCCAGCTGCGGATGCCCTCATCCGCCCGGATCCCCTGATACAGGTCTCCGACCAGGGTGAAGGCGGCCGCGGGGTTGATCTGCTTCAGCAGCTCGATCTGGAAGGGGGAAAAGTCCTGGCACTCGTCGATCACGATATGCTTCATCGGTTTCACCTTCAGCCCGCAGGCCGTGCGGCAGATCATGGCCAGCATCGGCAGATCCTCCTGCCGCAGGCTTCCGTCCTCCGGGAGGAGCTCCTCGCCGGGGAAGCATTCCTGCAGAAAGGATCGGTACAGCCCCGGCAGATCCGGCAGGCGGAACTTCTCCCGGTATTTCTCCAGCCAGGCCTCCGCCCGTTCGTCGATCTCCCGGAAGCGCTGATCCCGCAGCTCATAGATCCCGCGGATCTTCTGCTGCCGCGGAGCGCCGTCCCGCATATTGGCGCGGACCTGGCGGACCATCTGCTCCGCGTTTGCGGCATATCGGTCCCGCAGGAGGGACGCGGCGGACTGCACCCTTTTGCGGAGGATCTTTTTCAGTTCGGCAATGCGCTGCTCCAGGGGGAAGAAACGCAGGTCCTTCAGGAAAACGGTTTCCAGCTCCTGCCGGTCCATGAGGGGAACCCCGGCCATTTTGAAGCCGTTTTCCGGCAGCACGGTCTCCTGCAGATGCTCCAGCCAGCCCTCCAGCCTTTTCATCATCTCCATGGAGCCCTTCAGGCGCAGCAGGCGTCCCGCCTTTTCCCGCTCCTTTTCCGAAAGCGTCAGATTTTTTTCCAGCCGGCTTTCCCGCGTCAGCTTCGGGAAGCGGCGGCCCATGCCCTCCCGGCACCAGCCCTCGAAGGTCGTCTGCACGACCCGTTCGACGCCCAGGTCGGGAAGAACCTGGGAGATATACGAAAGGAAGAGGGGGTTGGGCGCCAGGATCATCATTTTTTCCGGCTTCAGGGTATCCCGGAAGGTATAGAGCAGATAGGCGATCCGGTGCAGCGCGATGGTGGTCTTTCCGCTCCCGGCGGCCCCCTGCACCAGCAGGTGGGTATTCAGCGGGTGGCGGATCACGATGTTCTGCTCGGCCTGGATGGTGGTCACGATCTCCCGCAGGCGGTCCGTGGAAATGCTGCCCAGCACCTCCTGCAGATAGGCCTCCTGGGAAACGATGCCGCTGTCGAACAGGCTGATGAGCTCCCGCCGGCGCACGGTCAGCATGCGCTTGAGGGTCAGCTCGCCCTCCACGTGCCCGTCCGGGGCCTCATAGTCCATTTTTCCGATCTGGCCGGAGTAGTACAGGTTGGCGACCGGCGAGCGCCAGTCCACCACGACCGGTGTCAGCGCGACCGGATCAAGAACGCCCCAGCGGCCCAGGTACCAGGTCTCCGGCGGGCAGCCGGCGGGGGTGAAGTCCAGCCGCGCGAAATACGCCTGGCCGGAGGCCATGCTCAGCTGCCGCAGCCGGTCCAGCCGGTACCGGAACAGCTGCATGGTCACCTCCTCCTGCTGGTCGGGGTCCTCCTTCATCTGCACATCCATGCACTCCCCGGCCTTCGCGCCGGTGAGCGCTTCCATTTCCCCGATCTCCCGGTCAATGGTGTCGCAGGCCTGCTGCAGATGCAGGTATTCCTGCCCGGCGGCGGGATGGTTCGGTAATCTGACGGATTCCATTATTTTCCTTTCCCGGCAAAAAAGATAAGCCTCTGCCGTTTTCATAAAATACGCAGAGGCTTACGGATCTTTGTCCTGCAAGCGTGTGGATGTGCATCATAGCAGATGGACCCCGGTCATGTCAAGCGGAAAATCAGGAAACAGGGAAAATGTGTTTTACGCCTGACGCGTCGTTCGGGATAACGATACAATAAACAAAAACGTCAGGGAGAACGCGGAAAAAAAGACAGCGGGAAATGATCCCGCCGCCGGCCCGGCAATAAAAAGCCGGGCTTTTTAATTGCCCGGCTCCGGTAAGCTGCAGAATATTCTTTTTTTGTCAGCGGTCAGGCGATGCCGTCCTTCCCGACAAGATCCTTGCGGATATTGCTGAGCACGTGTTCCAGATGCTCCTGCATGCTCCGGCCGGCTTCCTCCGGGTCGTGGGCGGCAATGGCCTTGCAGATGCGGATATGGTAATCGTGGCTTTTGTCCATGCCGTGGGTCCGCTGGAAACCGATCAGCCACGTGGTGTACATGGCCTCGATCATCTCGGAGGTACGGATGAAGAGGGGGTTTCTGCTCGCTTCCGCGACGATCCGGTGGAAGAGCATGTCGTACTGCGCGAATTCATCCACGGACTTGATGTGCTTTTCCGCCTGCTCGCAGGCGTCAAACAGGCGGGCGATGTCCTCATCGGTCGCGCGTTCCGCGGCCAGAGCGGCTGCCATGGTCTCCACGCCGATCCTGTATTCCGTGGCGGCGATCAGGTCGGTGGATTTGGAGAGCATGCACGGCAGGATGCTGTTGGCATACAGGCCGATGTTCATGCTGCGGACGCAGTTCCCGTAGCCCTGCTGGTTTTCCAGGATCCCCAGGGCGATGAGCTTGCTGATGGCGGTGCGAACCGTGTTGCGGCTGACGCCCAGCATCTCGCACAGCTGCGGCTCCGAAGGGATCCGGCTCCCTTCAGGATAATCCCCTGAAGCGATCAGGCCCAGCAGCTGTTTGTAAACCTCGTCTACGAGGTTGCTGCGTTTGATCTTTTCCACTGATGCCACGTCTCCTCTTTGTAAATAACCTGTTGAGTTTATCTGACGGAGGCTGCGTTTGTCAAGCTGATCCCGCGCGGAGCGTTATTCGGGACGGTACCGTACGCCGTCGATGATCAGGCTTCCGTCCTCCTCCTGAGAGCAGGAATAGGAGAAGTCGCCGAATTTTGTATGGATGGAGAAGGTGCCGTTTTCCATTTTGTAGTCCACGGTCTGGACGGTGTTCCCGGAGGACATCGTGACCTTGCCGCCGCTGAATTCCAGGGCTTCAATGACCATTTCCCCGCTTTCGACGGGCGGGTTCACCGCCGTATACCGGCCGGCGGGCGCCTTTGATTTCTCGCACCCGGACAGGACCGCGCACAGGGCGGCCAGCAGGAGGGCAGCAAGCAGGATCCGCAGTATCCTTTTCACGTTCAGGCTCCTTTCATTCGCGGCATATGCCGCGCTTTTACCGGACGCGCCCGGCGGTTTCCCAGTACACCCGGGAGTTTTCCTCCACCAGCTCGGCGTAGTTTTCCGCGTCCGCCGCGTTTTTCGCGAAGGCCACCGCGCCGTGCTCCTCCAGCAGGAAGCAGCAGGCTCCGGGATGCTTCTCCAGCATTTCGCGGATCATGGCCATGCCTTTTTCATCCACGGTGTTGCTTTTGATTTTGCAGACGGGGACAGGGCAGTCCATGATCTGCTTCATCTGCTTGGTGACCAGCGGGACCTCGTCATACACGTTGGCGCACATGATGGAATATACCGGATGGACGTGCACCACGGCGCCCGCGGACGGAAACAGGCGGTACAGCCCGCCGTGGAGGATCGTCTCCTTGGTGGGGCGGAGGCTGCCTTCCGTCAGGGTCCCGTCCAGCTCCGCAACGATCAGGTTGCTTTCGTCCACATCGCTGAAGGTGACGCCGGAAGGCTTGATGATCATCTGCTCCGTGCCGGGGATCCGGACGCTGATATTGCCGCCGGAGGCGGCGGCCAGGCCTGCCGCGGCCGCCTTGCGCGATGCCGTGAGATAGTCGTTCTTTGCTTTCAGAAATTCCAGATACAAAGCGTTTCCCTCCATCTGCTGCTTTTTTTCTCCTTTCAGATCCCTCCGCGGAAACGGGCGGGAGGATTTGAAAAGAGGCCGGCCCATGGGGCGTCCGGGCCCATAGGCCGGCCGTTTCAGTCAGTCTGCGTTCTCAGAGTATCGGAACGGGTAACGGGTTCTTCCGTCAGATCAGCGGTAGAGGCTGGTGTTGTCCTTGGTGACCAGGGTCATGGGGATGTACTGTTCGGGAGCGACCTTGAAGCCGTTGCAGGCCAGCAGGCAGGCATAGATCGCGTTGGCGATCTGGCTCTTTTCTTCCTGCGCGCCGGTGATCAGGATGTCGCCGGCATCGATGGCGTCCAGACAGTCATTGTCCACGTCGAAGGTCACATGGATCATTTCATCCTGGCGGTCAGCGGCCTTGACGGCTTCCAGAGCGCCCATCGTCATGTCCTTGTTGACGGAGGCGACGCCGTCGATGTGATCATACCGCTCCAGGAAGTTCTCCATGACGGTCATGCCCTTTTCACGGTTGAAGTCAGCGGGCTGGCTGTCCAGCAGGACGATGCCGGGGTATTCTTTGAAGGCGTCGTTGTAGCCGTCAACACGCTCGGTGGAGGTGGAGTTGCCGGAGGTGCCTTCGATCAGCACGATCTGTCCTTCGCCGTTCAGAGCTTCGCAGATGGCCTTGCCCAGCTGATAGCCGACCTGGTAGTTGTCCACGCCGACCCAGGTCAGGACGTTTCCGCCGTAGGCCTTGGTGTTGGGCGTCGCGATCGGGATGCCGGCCGCGTTGGCTGCCTCAATGGCAGGAACGATGCCGGTGGAGTCGGCGGGGGTGATCATGATGGCGTCCACATGGTTCGTGATGGCCTGCTCGACCAGCTCGATCTGCTCGGTGACGCTGTAGGGGGTCTCAGGTCCTTCACACACGATGTGGATGTTCGGGACCAGGGCGGCGGCCTTTTCGGCGCCGTCGATCATGCTGAGCATGAAGCTGAACTGCATGCTCTTCACGATGAAGACGAATTCATAGGTCTTCGCGGGCTCTTCAGCAACGCTCAGGGTCACGGAGAGGCAGAGCATAACGGCCAGGAGCAGAGAAATAACCTTTTTCATTGTAATCCTCCTTAATCTTTTTGAACAGTCCTTAATCAACCGCAGATCTGACTAAAAAGACGGGATGAAAATCAACGGACGGCCTTGAACTTGCGGACGGTGTCGCCGATGGCCTTTTCCGTCGGGATCCGTTCCATGCTGGAGGCGCCGACGAAGCCGTCGATCTCCGGCAGGAAGGTCAGGAATTTTTCGAAGTCTTCGGGTGTCGCGAGCGGGCCGCCGTGAGCCAGGTAGATCACGTCATCCCGGACCGCCTTGCCGGCATCCATGATGCTGCGGGTCAGCTTCGCGGAATCCTCGATCGTCAGGCTCTTGGTGGTGCCGATCATGCCGCCGACCGTCAGGCCGACATGGCTGATGATCACGTCCGCGCCGGCCTCCGCCATGGCCGCGGATTCTTCCGGCTTGAAGACGTAGACGATGGTGAAGATATCCTTTTCCCGGGCGATGCGGACCATGTCCACTTCCTTCTGGAAGCCCAGGTTGGTCAGCTCCAGCTGCTCACGGAAGCTTCCGTCCACCATGCCGATGGTGGGGAAGTTGTTGATGCCGCTGAAGTTTTCCGTCATCACGCGGTCCAGGTGAGTGCCGATCTCGCGGGTCACGTCCTGGCCGAAGCAGGAGCAGATGACCGGGATATCCTTCACGCCCGGGAGCACCTCGTTGGCGCCCATGCTGAAGGCGACCTCGTTCGCGTTTCCGAATGCCAGCCAGCCGCTCAGGCTGCCGTGGCCGGCCATCCGGTATTTGCCGCTGTTGAAAACCATGAGCATATCCGCGCCGCCTGCCTCAATGCTCTTTCCGGTCAGGCCGCTGCCCGCGCCGGCAACGATGATGCGCTCACCGCGGTCACGGATCGCGTGCAGGTAGGAAAGCAGTTCGGTTCTTGAATATTTTTTGGCCATGGGAATCATCCTCCTTTTTTCTGCGGGCTCCCGCCCGCCGGTTTCTTGCTGCTGATCTATGCTCGACGGCCGCTTTGCCGGAGGGGCTTTACTCAGCCCTTCATCAGGCGGTCCATCATCGCCGCGGCGTCTTCGCCGAAGCCCTCGTCATACAGGTGGCGATCGTCCTCAATGACCTCGACGTTCGTTCCCCGGAAGCCTTCCTTCAGCGTCTGCAGGAGCATCTCGCTGGCTTCGGGCAGGTAGAAGATCAGGCCGGGCTTGTCGATGGAGGAGAGGCCGCCCTTCGGGAAGAGGATCTTGACCGGCCCCTTGGCGTCCCGGAGCTTCCGGACGATGAATTCGCCGATCTGTTTATTCTCTTCCACATTGGTGCGCATGGTGGTCATGGTGGGATTGTGCTTGTTGAGGATCCGGCCATGGCGGAATTTGTCCGGCAGGTCGCTCATGGGGGGCAGGACGATCGTGTCCGCTCCGCCGGGAACCATGACGTAAGGGATCCCGCAGTCCCGGATCGCGTCCAGCCGGTTCGGGCCCGCGTCATGCAGCCCGCCGACCAGGTGCGCGCCGATCTCGGCAATGGTCATATCCAGCACGCCGTGGATCACGCCGCGGCGCACCAGGTTCTCCATAGCGCGTCCGCCGGCGCCGGAGGCATGGAAGACCAGGGTCTCGTAGCCCCTGCGCTCCAGCTCCTCCCTGGCGCGTGTCACGCCCTTGGTGGTGGTGCCGTACATGGTCTGGCCGATCCGCCTGACCGAGGGATCCTTCATCCGGGTATCGTGCTCCGCCCAGCGGCTCTCATACCACAGCGCAGCCGCCGCGGCCTCCGCCGCGAAGCGGTCGAACACCATCTGCGTGATGCAGTTGATGCCCGCCACATCCGTAATAGAGGGGAACATGGAGATGTCGCTGTCGCCCACATACCAGCGCATGTTGCCGGCCGCCAGCGTGCTCATCATCAGCTTCGGCAGCCCGACGGGCATGCTGCGCATCGTCTGCGTGCAGATCTGTGTGCCGCCCGCGCCGCCGATGCCGATCACGGCGTGGCATTCGCCCGCGGCGAAGAGCTTCTGCACATATTTTTCCACCAGGTCGGACGCCGCGCCGACCGCGTCCCCGCGGGGCATGGCGTGAATGATGTCGACCGTGTATTCCGAACCCGCGCACAGATCCGCCAGCGATACGTCCGGCACGGCGGTCGGGACGCCGCCGACGCCGACGTCGAGGGTGACGCACTTCGCGCCGTAGGCCTCCACGCGCTTTTTGATATAATCGGATTCCACTCCCTTGGTATCATATGTCGCGATAAATACAACCGTTGCCATCCCGTACGCCTCCTTAGTCTTTTTTCACGCGCTCGTCCCGGATGTCGTTTTCCAGCCGCATCCTGCGGTTGACGAGCTCCTGGTTGATAAACACGGCGAGGATGATCAGCGCGCCGCTGATCAGGTCGTGCAGCTGGCCGGGCATCTTCAGACTGTTCATGCCGGACTGGATCGTGTAGACGACGATCGCGCCGCCGGCAACACCCCAGATATTTCCGTAGCCGCCGCTCATGGTGAAGCCACCGATCAGCGCCACCGTGATTGCCTCAAAGTTGCTGTCCGTGCCCAGGCCGGGCTCGCAGGCGTTCAGCTTGCCGACGTACATCAGACCGGCAAAGGCCGCGATCACGCCGGAGGCGATGTAGACGGCGATCTTGACCCGGTCCGTATTGATGCCGGAGAAGCGGGCCGCCGTTTCATTGGAGCCGGTGAAGTAGATCTTGCGGCCGGCGTTCGTCTTCCGCAGGACGTACCAGGCGATCAGCAGGCAGAGCACCGCCACCAGCATGGGAGCCTTGACCAGGAACTGGTCGATCTTGAACAGCTTGCCGGTGGAGATCCAGCGGAAGGATTCATCCAGGGAATACAGCACCCGGTTCCGCAGGTAGATCCAGCCGAGGCCCCGGCAGGCGTACATCGTGGCGAAGGTCGCGATGAAGGGCGGGATCTTGAGCTTGGTGATCATCAGGCCGTTCAGCAGGCCTACGACGCCGCCCGAGAGCAGGATCAGGACCACGGCGACCATGAAGGGCATATCGCTGCTCTTCATCAGCCATTCGCCCCAGAAAACCGTGACGAAGGCCATCAGGGAGCCGACGCTCAGGTCGATGCCGCCGGTCAGCAGCACCAGCGCCTGGCCGACGCCCAGGATCACCAGGAAGCTGGCCTGGTTCAGGATCGTGCTCAGGTTGGACGGTTTGATGAAGTTCGTGCCGTTGGCGGAACAGGCGACCGTGAAGATCAGGAATACGATCAGTACGATGATCAGGGTGGACATGCCGTAAAGGCGGGCGATTATCTTTTTCCGGTTCATGCCTCAGCGCCTCCCTTCCCTGCGGAGCGGCTGATGACCGCCGCGCGCTGGCTTTCACGCTGCGTCACGTAGTTGTTGATGATCATGCCGATCACCAGGACCACGCCGATGGCCACCTGCACCCAGCTGGTGTCGATGCCCAGCAGGCTCATGGCGCTGCGGATCGTATACAGCGTCAGCGCGCCGAGCACGGCGCCGGGCACGGAGCCTCTGCCGCCCGTCATGATATTGCCGCCCAGCACGGCCGCCACGCAGGCCTGGAATTCCATGTTGGCTCCGATGGTGGGCTGGACGCTGTTGGACCGGACCATCACCACGATGCCGCCCAGGGCTGCCAGCAGGCCGGAGATCATGAAAACGATGATCCGCCAGCGGGTGACGTTGATCCCGCTCAGACGGGCTGTTTCCTGATTGGCGCCCAGAGCGTAGATATTGCTGCCCAGCGTGGTGCGGCTGAACAGGAACCAGACGATGGCCACCGCGATCACGGTGATGATCAGCAGATTGGAGATGGTCAGCGTGTTGCTGGCGCCCTCGCCGGCTTCGACTACCAGAGCCTTGGAGCCGAGGAAGGAGATCAGCGAGGTCTTTTCGCTGGCGACCCAGGTGACCGTCCGCTCTTCACTGATCGTGTTGGCGATACTCTGGGCGATGCCCATGGAGCCGAAGGTCGCGATGAAGGGCGGGATCTTCAGCTTGGTGACCAGCACGCCGTTGAACAGGCCGAAGACCAGGCCCAGCAGCAGTCCGGCAGGGAGGGCGATCCAGGCGCTCAGCCCGGCGCTCATCATGTACGCCATGATGACGCCGCTCATGGAAACCACGCCGCCCATGGAAAGGTCAATGCTGCCCATCATCAGGGTCAGGGCCATGGCCACCGACAGGAGCGTCAGCGTGCAGGCCTGCAGCAGCATTGTGGACAGATTGCCGATCGAGAAGAAATTCGGCACGAGCACCGACGCGATGATGAACACGATCAGGAAGATCCAGGTCGCCTCCGGGATCCGCGCCAGCGCGGCCGGGAAACGTTTTTCTTTACTCATTCGCCGCCACCTCCCCTGTTACACGTTGGAGAAGGCCAGCTTCAGAATCTCGTTCTGCGTTGCGCCTTCACTGTCTAATTCACCGACAAGCTTACCGCCGGACATGACGTAGATCCGGTCGCTCATGCCCAGGATCTCCGTCATATCGCTGGAGATCATCAGGATCGCCGCGCCGCCGGCCACCAGCTCATCCATCAGCTGATAGATGCTGCTCTTGGCTCCGACGTCAATGCCGCGGGTCGGCTCGTCGAAGATGAACACCCTGGAGTTGGACAGCAGCCATTTGGCGATGACCACCTTCTGCTGCGTGCCGCCGCTGAGAAACCGGACCAGCTTTTCCATGGAGGAGGTGGCGATCTCCAGCGAATCGATGGACTTGCTGACCTCCGCCGCTTCGTTTTTCGCCCGGACGATGCCCCGGGGATTCAGGGCCTTCAGGGAGGAAACCACGATGTTTTCCCGGATGCTCAGCTCCAGCGCCAGGCCTTCGGTCTTCCGATCCTCGGGCAGGAGGCACATGCCCAGGCGGTTCGCCCGTGTCGGGCTGCGCCTGGGCAGCTTCCGGCCGCAGACGACCACCTCGCCGCTTTCGTATTTATCGATGCCGAAAGCCGCCCGGGCCGTTTCGGTGCGTCCCGCGCCGACCAGGCCGGAAACGCCGACGATCTCACCCGCGCGGACGGTCATGGACACGTCGCTGAACTTGCTGCCCGTCAGATGCCGGATCTCCAGCATCGGATCGCCCGCGGGCTTGCGGACGTGGGGGAAGAGGTTCTCGATCTTCCGTCCGGCGATGCCCTCGATGACGTCGTCCATCGTCATATGGTCAATGGTATCGGTGAGGATGTGCTTGCCGTCGCGCAGGACGGACACGCGGTCGCCGATCTGGAAGAGCTCCTCCAGCCGGTGGCTGATGTAGAACATGCCCACGTTCCGCTCCTTCAGCAGGCGGATGATGTGGAACAGCTCCGTGATCTCGGAGTCGGTCAGGGAGCTGGTGGGCTCGTCGAACACGATGACCTTCGCCTGGCGGGACAGCGCCTTTGCGATCTCGACCATCTGCTGGGTGCCGACGCCCAGCTGCTTCACCAGGGTGCCCGCGTTGACGTAAACGCCGATCTCTTTCAGAAGCTCATTCGCGCGCTTTTCCTGGGCGGCTTTGTTGACGAATCCGCCCCTGCGCAGCTCGTGCCCCAGGAAAATATTGGACGCGATGGACAACTCCGGCACCAGGTTCAGCTCCTGATAGATCATGCTGATGCCCAGTGAGGCGCTGACCTGGGGAGAGTTTTTGGCGATCAGCTTTCCTTCCATATAAAGCTCTCCCGAGGTCGCTTCATAGGCCCCGGAAAGAATTTTCATCAGGGTGGATTTTCCTGCGCCGTTTTCTCCCACGATAATATGGACCTCTCCGGGATAGAGATCGATGTTGATATCATCCAGAGCGGTCACGCCGGGGAACACCTTGGTAATGTGCCGGAATTCCAACAGCTTTTCCAAAATCTGTTCACTTCCTTTTGCGGTACGTGTACGATCGGCGGTCTTAAGTGTTAATTTGTCACCTGTCACTTGTCACACAAGTTCTGACTAGAATATAACACAGGCCCATACCCGTGTCAACTGTTTTTTCCAAAAATAAAAAAATAACAGGAAAGGGCAGCGGCAGGGAAATAAAAAAATACCGGCAGCTGATGCTGCCGGCATTCGCCGCCGCGCGGTCACTGAGCCGCGACGCGCTCAAAGATCTCAATGCTCTCTTCGTTCATGCTGTCGATCCAGCGGAAACGTTCGCCTTCCTTCAGGAAAACGCCCTGCGTGACCGCCTGCCCGGAGATGCTTTCCTTCCCGCTGTCGTCCGTAGCGACCACGGCGTACCGGCCGTCCCGATAGAACAGGGCGCCGGAGTATTCATCATAGGTGCCGTGGATCTTCCACTCGGAAAACTCGAAAGCGGAGCTGCCCCAGTACACCAGGATGTCATAGCTGCCGTCCGCGTTGGCGGTCACGTCCATGCCGGCGCGCTGGCTGACCAGGCCGTACCAGGAGCCGGCGAGGCTGACAGGTCCGGCCAGCTGCGCGAAAGGATCCGCCGGACGGCCGAGATCGTCCGTGAGGCCCAGTGCGTTGTTCAGAACGAAGGAAAAGGAAAGCCAGTCCGTGAAGGCGGCCGGCTGCCGCAGGATCTTCCGCACGTCCTCCGCGACGCCCGCGTCCGTGAACAGGGCCAGGTTTTCTTCGCTGCCGGACAGGGTCGTCCGGATCAGGTCGTCCAGGACGGTAAAATGCTTCTGTGCCGCGGTGCGTTCCTCCGCCGTGAGGCCTGCAAGAGCGGAAAGGACTTCCGCCTTCAGGACGGCATCGGCAGTGACGTCATTCCCGGAAAGACCGCACAGGGCGGACAGGTCCATCCAGCGGGCAGCCAGCCCGGCCTGCTTCAGGGAGGCGCCGGCGGTGCCTTCCTCCATGCGGGCGGTATCCGCGACCAGCGCGGCCGCGGTGTTTTTCCATTCTTCATTTCCCTCCGCGCAGGCGCCCGGCAGTATTGCCGCCGCCAGCGCCAGGGCAAGGATCACCGTGATCAGTTTCTTCATCATAGTCCACCTCCGGGGTGATCGGTTCGGGGATAAGCTTCCCCTGCTTCCCCGCTTTTTCCGGACGGCTTCTTTTCCGGAGCGGTGAAGGCAGGGCCAACAATAGCACTTCGGGCGGCTTTCGTCAAATCGGAAAAGCCGGCCTTTTTCCGGCATTGTAACAAAGGGACGGGTTTCCGGAGGGAAAAGGGCTGCCGAGGACGGATGAAAACGGAGGAAACACGCGGCATCCGGCACCCGGTCCGGGAGCGGCCGGTTCAGCTGAGGAAAGAATGTAACAATGCGGGCGTTTTCCGGGGCTTTTCCGGACCGGCGCAGAAAAAACGGAAGCTTGTCAGCGGGAAGAAGGATGAATATAATGAAAATATTCTGAAGCATAACGGAAGACAGCTTTATTCAGGTCCGACCGTCCAGTCCGGGAGCAGCCTGAGCAAAGCCGTCTTCCGGAAGAACACCAAGCCGGCATAATTGCCGGTCATCAGGGGACAATAACAAACGGGACTATGACTGACCGGGGGAGCAGAAGAAATGATCAAAGTGAAAAGAAGATCCGTCGGAACGGGATACTCCATGGTGGTCCAGCCGGCGTTCATCATCGGAACAAACAATGAGGACGGGAGCAGCAATTTCGCGCCGATCACGTGGATCAGCGTGACGGAGGGGCCGGACGGCTACATGCTGGTGGTCAGCATGTTCGGCACGAAGAGGACGAAGCAGAACGTGCTCCGGACGGGGAAGATGAGCGTGAACCTGGTCAGCCGCGATATGCTGGGCCTGATGGACTACTTCGGCACCCACCGCGCGGAGGACGGAAAAAAGGACGCGGTGGAGTATTCCGTGAGCCGGGGCGAAGCACTGGACGTGCCCGTGCTGGACGCGAGCCGCTGGGTGTATGAATGCGAGGTCCGCGAAAAGGTCGAAACGGGGAGGGCGACGACATTCTTCTGCCGGATCCGGAACATCCAGGCGGATGAGCGGTTCACCGCCGCTGACTCCTTTGACGTGGACCTGACGAAGCTGGACCCGGTCATTTATTCCGGACGGTATCACAGCCTCGGGGAGATGCTGGGGAGGATAGGGGACTTTTCGGAATAAAGGGCCAGCAAAAGACCGCTGCGGGAATGCAGCGGTCTTTTGCTGTGATGCCGTATTGAACCGGCAGCGGCTCAGTTCGCCCGGCCGCCGATGACGGTCAGGGTATTCATCATATTGCGGAAGCGCGCGCCGAAGCCATCGGCGCTCTCATAGGTGTAGTGCGCCATCGCCACGCGGCAGCCGTCCGCGGCGGGGATGACGTATACCGTCTGCATGGATGACGCTCCCCGGCCATCCCTGCCGGCGGAAGCGTCGATGCGGGTGCAGCTGCCCGCAAGCTCCAGGGTGCAGGGCTCCAGAACGATCTCGTAGTCCCTGGACAGGGATGCGCCGATGGAAGCGGCGACCTCCTCGGCGCTCTGTGTGCTGTATCTGACCTCCAGATAGATGCCGGGGTTCTTCAGGTCTTCATAGCGGGAGATGAAGCACTCGCGGCCCTCCTCGCTGACGCGGACAAAGCTGTCATACTCGTAATCCATTTCGATCCCGATCGTGTCGTTCCGCACGTGCTCGTATCCGACCGTCTCGGCCATGCCCTCGAGGATGACCGTGCCGTAATAGCGCTGGCCGTCCCGCATTCCGGACGGGACAGCGGGAGCGGGCACCGCGGCGGGAGCAGGGGCGGGAGCGGCGGGAGCAGCGGGAGCGGCGGATGCCGTGCCGTTCGGCCGGCGGATCCAGCCGGTGGCACCGCGCAGGCTGACGACGATCCAGTCCCCGTTATCCTTCAGGACGGGCAGCAGGGTATTCCGGTCCAGCAGGGCTACCTTGGGCGCGGACGTATCATTCCAGGCGTAGACCGGGGTGGACGCGTCCGTCCGGTACCAGGCGGGGTCGATGACGATGTAGTCCATGTTGACCCAGCCCGCGGAGCCCGCGTCTGAGGCGTCCGAAAGGAAGCAGTCTGCCCAGCCGTCGGACTGCTTCTGCACGGAGAAGCGTGTGCCGTATTTCAGGGTCGTCACTGCTTTAGAGGAGGCTTTGGGCTCCTGGCGCACGGTCAGTTCCTCGCACAGCACAACGGCCTGGAGGCCGATCTGTCCTTCCCCGTAGGGAGGAATGATCTCCGCGAAGACGCTTCCGATACTGCCAAGCGTAAGGATGAGGGCTGCCAGCAGGGCCAGCCGGATATTCTTTTTCATATTCTTATCTCCTGTCTTGTTTATTCGGCTTATGAGCGACGGGCCGGCTGTTTTCCCCTGCATGAAGCCTTATGCGGGGAAGGGACTTTTCGATCCGTCGCCGTTATTATAATCCTCATTCACTCCGCTGAAAAGATGTAGGGCTCGATTGTTACAATTTCCGGGGGAGAGGGGACGCGGCGGACATCATGCCCGCGGGCCTCTCCCCGGCGCAAAACAGTTTCTATTTTGCGGATCCCGCCCTTTTTTCCGGCTTTATTCCATGGTATGCTTATCCCGTAACCGGAAAGACAAACCTCATGACAGACCCCGGAAGAAAGGAAAACCGTTATGGCAGGCAGCTGGAAAGATAACAAGGCGCATTACGAAAGCTCCCAGAAAAAGCCGGAAAAAACCTCTTTTTTTGAGACTCCGGTGTACGCCCAGGCTCACCTGAATTACTCGCCGAACCCGAAGGCGCTGAGGGAAGCCCGGAAGGTCTGGCCCGGGGCCGTTCAGGCCCATATTCTGCTGACGCTGGCCGGCATCGCGCTGGTCTGGTCGGTCAATACCCTGTTCGGCACTTTTCAGTTCATGACCGGGGATTATGTCACCGACAGTCTGATCCTGACCGCCGTCATCGGGGGGATCGGCCTGCTGGTACACCGCCGCGTCAAAGCCGACCGGGAGATCGCGGATGAGATCGTGCGGGAGGCCATGAAAAACAGGCCCTCCGATAAGGAAAACTGATCGGACAGGAGAAAACGGAATGGAAAAAACCGGGATCCAAATAACGGTGCACGACACGCCGGCGACCCTCCGGAGCAATCCGTGGAGGCATGTGACCGAATGGCTTGAATACGACCTGGCCGTGAAATGGTTTGCCGTGGAGGCGCGCCGCGGGGAAGAGCTTGCCGGCTTCATGCATCTGGTCAGGCATCCCGGCAGAGCAGGAGAATGGTATGCCTGTGACGTGCATACGCTGGAGCCTTACCAAAGGCAGGGGATCGCCTCCGCGATGTACCGGGAGGCGGAGGACCATCTGCGCCGGTACTTCCGGGCAAACCGCATCACTGCCGCTGTCAGCAGGGGCAACACGGCCTCCGTGCGGCTGCATGAGATACTGGGATTCCGCGATACCCGTGAGGTCCCGGCGTTTCCGGATTTCCGCTTTGAGCCGGATGAAACGCTGTATGAGCACTATTTCGCGCGGGAGATCCCGGCGGTCAACGTGCCCATGCATCAGGAGATCCTGGCATCCCTGGCGGGAGAAAGCAGGGAAAGCGTTCTGGGACTGCTGGAGCAGTCAGCATCCGATCCCGGAAAGAAGGTATATATCATCTGGGCCGGATCCGATCCCATCGGGTACCGGTTTTCCGGGGAAAAGGAGCCCGTCCTGAAGGCGGAATGGAAGCAGCGTTATGAGGACCGGTATCTGACTGTCGGTCAGGGATAGAAACAAGCCCGGTCACGCTCAGCGCCCTGCTCCGAAAGGAGCAGGGCGCTTTGTTTTCCGGAAGGAAGATTTCCTTTGACAAAAAGCAGGATCAGACAGTATAATATCTAACGAACGTTCGATAGATATCGGAGGACGGTATGGCAAAGGATAACAAAAAGGAAGAGATCATGCGGGAAGCGATGAGGCTGTTTTCCGAAAAAGGCTTCGCGGCCGTTTCCATGCGGGACCTGGCTGAGGCTGCCGGCATCAGGGCCAGTACGATCTACTATTATTACGAGAGCAAGCAGGCCCTTTTTCAGGATATGATCGGGCAGGCCAATGCCCTGACGGCCGGATACCGGGACGGATTCCTCCGGGCGCTGGACCGGACGGAGAAGGTGGAAAGGGAGCCCTTCATCCAGGCGGGGATACGCCTGATCACAGGCTATCTGAACAACGAAAAAATAGCTCCGCTGATCCGTATGCTGGAGAGCGAGCGTTTCCATGATCCGGCTGCCGAAGAATCATGGAAAAGAATGCTGTTCACGGTTCCGATAGACCACGAAACGAAGGTCTTTGAAATGCTTGCGGCGCGCGGGGCGGTCCGGGAAACGGATGCCGCCGCGCTGGCCGGGGAATACCACGGGATCGTGATGCTGGGGTATTTCACAGGGGATCACGGGAGAATGGCGGAGGCACTGGGGGCGTTTTACGACAGAGTGTTTTCGCGGGAGGATGAGATCATATGAATAAATACAGAAGCCGCAGAAGCGGGCAGGCGATCCTTACGACCTATGACCGGCTTTTGGCCTCCTGGGCGTGCGAAGTGAAGGAAAGGGACCTGGAGGGTGAGTACGGGATCACGCACATTATAGAATGCGGTAACGAAGACGCCGTGCCGCTTGTCCTTTTTCACGGCGTCGGCGATGACTCGGCGCTGATGTGGATCTATAACGCTCCGGAGCTGGGCAGGCATTTCCATCTGTATGCCGTCGACACCCTGGGCGGGCCGGGGAAGAGCGTTCCCAACGGGAACTACGGTCGGGATTTTGACGACGCGCGCTGGATCGACGGGATCCTGGACGGCCTCGGGATCGGGAAGGCCTTCTTTGCGGGTGTGTCCCACGGCGGGTATCTGGTGCAGATGTACACGCTGAACCGTCCGGAGCGGGTCCTCCGGGCAATCAGCATTTCCGGCACGGTCCCTGTAGGCGGCAAGAATAACTCCATGAAGACCATGATGAAGATCTTCCTGCCGGAGGCGCTGTTCCCCACGGAGAAAAATGTTCAGAAGCTGATCCGGAAGCTGTCCGGGGAGCATTACGCCGTTTTTACGGAAAACGCGGAGATCATGGCCCATTACAGGGCCCTGCTGAAGGGCTTCAACAACATGGCCATGGCATACCACAAAATCAACGCGTTCAGCGCGGAGGACGTGGAGCGCATCCGCGAAAAGGTCGTTTATCTGGTGGGAACGGACGATCCGTTTGAGAAGCTCGGCGGCAGGGACGTCCTGATACAAAACCGGATGAACGCCGTGTTTTATGACAATGCCGGGCACGGGCTCAATCACGAGCTGGCTGAAGAGATCAACCGGAAGATCGTCAGCGTTTTCAGCATATGATCTGCCGGATCCCCGGAACGCGCAGCGCCCTGCTCCGAAAGGAGCAGGGCGCTGTGAGCTTTCTGGCAGGTCACCCGGCCGGTTTGTTTACTTCCGCAGGACGACCAGGGTGATCCCCTGGTTGCAGCTGCCCAGGTCCCGGTCCTTTCGGAGGGCGGGAAAGCGGTTCAGAAGGTCCCGCGCGGGGGCGTGGAAGATATCGAATTCCTCCCCGGGGATCGCGTTCTTCTGAGCTTTCCGGACGGCCGCGCGGATCGCTCCGCCCCTGCCCGTGCTGCCGTAGCCGTGGATCAGGCGGGCGACACGGCAGCCCTTCATCCGGGCCGACTGCATTTCGGTCCGCATCCGGCTCAGCGCTTCCTCGACCGTGGGCATCCCGCGTTCCAGGTCGATATCGACGATCAGGCTGCCCTTCTTCCCGGAGGAGGGCAGATCATCCTTCGGCTCCGCCGGATACAGGTCGAGCAGCTGAGCGAAATCGAGGGCGTCCTCCTCAGCGGGTTCCGGCTGCCGGACGGGCGGAACGCGCTTTTCCGCCGGCCGGGCTTCCGGCTGCGGGGCACGGGCTTCAGCCTTCGCTGCGCCGTTCATCGCTTCCCGCCGCGTCTTCGCGGTGTTTTTCTTTTTCACGGAGCATTCCTCCCGGATGCCGCGGGCAGGCCCGGCATCGGTTTTTTTCATCCTTTTCTGTCGGAAAAATTATAAAGGAAGGCCGGGAAATTTGCAATGAGGGGGAGGGAGCTCCGGCACGCGGGAGCACTGGTGTTTTCCGTGGGATCGGTGTTATAATGTAAAAAACGCTGAACAGTTTTTTTCTGCGGGAATCGCGGAAAGGAAGATCAAATAGATGATTTCTCTGGTCCCCGCTGACAATTTTGGTTTTTTCGCAAGAATGTGATATAATCATTTTATGGCAGAAGAAAACGGAAGACGGACAACAGAAAAGGGGGCCTGGCTGTATGTGGTATGATCCGCCGGACGGAAAGCGGCGGGAAGGCTTTCACATGGGAAACTGTGTGGACGCGTATTCTTTTCTCGGCGCGCATCCCGTGGAAGAAAACGGGGAGCTGAAATGGCATTTCTCCGTCTGGGCGCCCAACGCTCAGCGCGTTTCCCTCGTAGGGGAATTCTGCGGCTGGGACAGGGAAGCCCGGCCTATGGAAAAACAGTATGACGGCATCTGGGAGCTGCGGCTGCCGGATTCCCTGTTCCACCGGGAAGGAGCGGACGGGGAGCTGCTGCGCACCTATAAGTATGCCATTCTCTGCGCTGACGGGGAATGGCACATGCGGGCCGATCCCTACGGGTTTGAGATGGAGATGCGGCCCAGCAACGGCAGCAAGCTGCGGAACCTGGCCGAATACCGGTGGAACGACGGCGACTGGATGGAAGCGCGGAAGGAGAAAGTGCCTTACCGCAAACCCATGAACATTTATGAGATGCATCTGGGCACCTGGCGCCGCGGCGAGGACGGGCGGATCCTGAATTACGCCGAGATCGCCGACCGGCTGGTGCCCTATCTGCAGGAGATGGGCTACACGCATGTGGAGTTCATGCCGGTGATGGAGCATCCCTTTGACGGCTCCTGGGGCTATCAGGTGATCGGGTATTACGCGCCGACATCCCGTTACGGCACGCCGGACCAGCTGCGCTGCCTGGTGGACAGGCTGCATCAGGCGGGGATCGCCGTGATCCTGGACTGGGTGCCCGCGCACTTCCCCAAGGATGAGGCGGGACTGCGCCGGTTCGACGGCACGCCCTGCTATGAGCACGCGGATTCCCGCCGCGCGGAAATGCCGCAGTGGGGGACGCTGCTGTTCGACTACGCGCGGGGCGAGGCGGCCAGCTTCCTGCTTTCCAACGCCCTTTTCTGGCTGAAGGAATACCACGCCGACGGCCTGCGCTGCGACGCGGTGAG
>JAEEGL015428824.1_pt1 | contig 28795 bp, 26 predicted proteins | sample 9134231 | NCBI WGS metagenome assembly JAEEGL01 (sample SAMN16246548, study PRJNA631951) | gut metagenome | biome: gut microbiome; feature: rumen; material: fiber-attached | host: Bos | place: Iran: Karaj | collected 2018-10 | reverse complement strand
TTGTCAGATTGGAATTCCTGCAGATATTGCTGTTTCTGATGATCTGATAAAAGATGGAATGGAATGTTCCAAATGAAACTTCCGGATAAGAACTATCCGTGATCTTCATGAACCGGTACTGCATTTCGATGGCTGCAGCCCTGGTAAAGGTGATGACTAAAATCGTCGAAGGATCTGCCCCATACTCCTTAATCAGGTACTTAAGGCGATGGGCGATCACCGTTGTCTTGCCACTTCCGGGGCCAGCCAGTATCATGGCAGGCCCGGTAGTGTGCATCGCAGCCTGAAGCTGCGCTGCATTTAAATTATTGCTTTTCAAGTAATTCAATTCCTTTTTTGATTCTCTTTATTGTCTCTTCTTTGCCGATAACTTCCATCAGCTCTGTGGCACCGCAGGGTGTCATCTCTTTTCCTGATACAGCTATCCTTACAGGCCACAGAACGTAGCCGTTCTTGTATTCATTTGCCTTAATATAATCAGTCAGTGTAGCATACAGAGCATCGTTGGAATAGTCCTCCTGCTCCTCAAGGATAGGAAGTACCTCTTTTAACACCTTAAGTGATGATTCCTGGTTAGTCTTCATCTTCTTGTGGGCGTAGATTGCTGTGTCGTACTCAGGGAGCTGTTCAAAGAAGTCCACCATGCCCTCGATGTCCGGCCAGATCTCTATCCTGGTCTTGACCATATTCGATATCTTCTTCAGGTCATAGGGCTTGCTGATAGCCTTCTTAAGGTATGGAAGAGCCTGCTCATAGAAAACGTCCTCGTCCATCTTCTTGAGATACTCGCCGTTCATCCATTTGAGCTTGGTGTAGTCAAAGACTGCCGGAGATTTATTGATCCTGTGGTAGTCGAACTTGTCTATAAGCTCCTGAAGGCTCATGATCTCGCTGTTGTCATCAGGGGACCATCCAAGGAGAGCCACAAAGTTGACTACTGCCTCGGGTACAAAGCCCTGTTCGATGAGGTCCTCGAAGGAGGAATGTCCGCTTCTCTTGGAGAGCTTGTGGTGCTCCTCGTCTGTGATCAGCGGGCAGTGTATGTATTTCGGAACCTCCCAGCCAAATGCGTCGTAGAGCCTGTTGTACTTGGGTGATGAAGATATGTACTCATTGCCCCTTACAACATGGGTTATTCCCATGAGATGATCATCTACAACGTTGGCAAAGTTGTAGGTAGGATATCCGTCTGACTTGATAAGTATCATGTCATCCAGTTCCTTGTTGTCTACACTTACATCTCCGTATAACTCATCGTGGAAGGTGGTTGTGCCTTCTGTTGGGTTGTTCTGTCTGATTACGAAGGGCTTGCCCTCTGCGAGATTCTTTTCAATCTCTTCCTTGGACAGATGGAGGCAGTGCTTGTCATAGACACTTATCTCTTTTACCTCGCCGTCCACTTCTATCTTCTGAACAAGGCTCTTAAGGCGCTCCTCGTCGCAGAAGCAGTAATATGCCTCGCCCTTGTCGATAAGCTCTTTTGCATACTGCATGTAGATCCCGGCCTTCTGTCTCTCGCTCTGTACATAAGGCCCGACAGGTCCTCCGATATCAGGACCTTCATCATGGATAAGACCTGTGTCCTTAAGGGTCTTGTAGATAATCTCTGTTGCACCCTCTACATAGCGCTCCTGGTCAGTATCCTCGATGCGAAGGATATAATCTCCCTGCTCATGCTTGGTGATAAGATAAGCATAAAGAGCTGTTCTCAAATTTCCTACATGCATGCGTCCTGTGGGGCTGGGCGCGTATCTTGTTCTGATTTTAACCATTGCTTCACCTCTGAAAAATTTATCTGGTTCCTGTGGAACCGAAACCGCCTCTGTCAATGCCCTCGAGATGATCACATTCCTCGAAGGTGATGTGGGGCTGATTCTCCATGATCCTGAACTGACAGATCCTGTCGTTGAATCCTATATGTGTGTCTCTCATGGCAATCACGGGAACGAACCACTGATCGTTGTCTCCGCAGTAGGAGTGATCGATGACACCCATATGATTGGCCTGGATGACGCCAAAGTTCTTAAATGTTGAACTCCTTGGAACAACATGTGCCTCATACCCCTCAGGGATCTCCATTGCGACACCCAGCGGTATCAGCCGGAATTCTCCCTGCTTAAGGTCGACGTCCTCGGCACTTCTGAGATCGATCCAGTCTGACTTGCCATCGATATACTCAAGTCTCTCTATTTTGTCATTAAAGTATTTGATCCTGATCTTCTTTTCCATACTGTCCTCCTCTAATAACGGCAGTATATTATCTGACAAAGTCCGCTCGGACCCGATCCCGTAACTCGTCAAAATACGCCTCGAACGGTATCTGGCTCTTTTAAACAACGGGTTATATGATACCACAAAAATCAGCTAATGGATACTACCTTATAATCCTTGGCCTCAACAGCTTCCTTCATGGCATCATCTGAGACTTCTTTGTCAAAAGACACAACGGCAGTTCCCTTTTCATGGCTTACTTCAGCGCCTGTAACGCCGTCAAGAGCTTCCAGTGCCTTCTTTACGGTTGCTTCGCAGTGTGGACACATCATGCCTTCGATGCTTATGGTTTTTGTACTCATTTTCTCAGTACTCCTTTCCTGTTCCTGAATTTTATTCTTATAATCTATCAACAGTTCCTTATTGATGGCGTCTTTGCCGGGACTGTCCTTTGTCTGGTCACCGATCTTGAAGAGGTTGAGCCTCAGGGCATTTGTTACTACAAAGAAACTGGAGAGACTCATTGCTGCCGCGCCGAACATCGGGCTAAGCTGCAGTCCGAAGGGCTTTATAAATACGCCGGCTGCTATTGGAATACCTATTACGTTGTAGAAAAATGCCCAGAAGAGATTCTGATGTATATTTCGAAGGACGGCCTTGGACAGCCTGATCGCTCCTGCCACATCCAAAAGGCTCCCCTTCATCAGAACAATATCTGCCGCGTCAATTGCCACGTCTGTACCGGCTCCGATGGCGATACCGGTATCTGCTCTGGTAAGTGCCGGCGCATCATTTATGCCGTCGCCAACCATTGCCACTTTGCCATGCTCAGAAAGGGCCTTTACAATTGCCTCCTTGCCATCCGGCAGTATCTCTGAAGCAATCTCATCTACTCCGGCTTCATCTCCCACAGACATTGCCGTGCGCTCATTGTCACCGGTCAGCATTACAGTATGGATGCCCATCTGTTTCAGCTGGCTGATGGCAGCTGCGGAATCCTCTTTTATTGAATCGGCTACTGCAATTATACCAAGAAGCCTCTTGTCCTTTGCAAAGCACAGAGGCGTCTTGCCCTGTGCAGAAAGTCCCAGGGCCTTCTCTCTTACTTCCGGCTGCACGTTTACTATCTGGCTTATGTATTTAAAGCTGGCGCCGATGACTTCTGAATTATGATATTTTCCTCTAAGGCCATGCCCCGGAAGAACCATGAAATCTGTTATTTCTTCAGCTTCGTCCTCATCGATGTCATCAATATATGCTCTGATGTCGCCCACGTATGAAACGACAGCTTTGGCCAGTGGATGCTCGCTCTTCTTCTCAAGCAGTCCTGCTATCTTAAGAAGCTCATTCTCAGAGTTGTTGATGAGGGAATAACCGCTTCTTGTCACGGCATCAGCTGTGAAGACATCCGTTACGACGGGTTCTCCCTTAGTGATGGTTCCTGTCTTGTCCAGCGCAACGATCTGGGTCTTGCCGGCATTTTCCAGGTTTGTGGCATTCTTGAACATTATACCGTTTTTGGCACCGACGCCGTTGCCCACCATAATCGCAACCGGGGTGGCAAGTCCAAGGGCACAGGGACAGCTGATCACCAGAACTGAAATAGCCCTGGACAGTGCAAATCCCACTTCCTCACCCAGCAGCATCCAGACTATGAATGTGACTGCTGCTATACCGATTACCGTCGGGACAAATATTCCCGAGACCTTGTCAGCAATCTTTGCTATGGGCGCCTTAGTGGCTGATGCCTCTGATACCATCTGGATTATCTGTGAAAGAGTTGTATCTTTGCCTATTCGTGTAGCTCTGCACTTGATAAATCCCGAAGTATTGATAGTTGCTGCAGAAACCGTATCACCTATTATCTTGTTGACAGGAATACTCTCTCCGGTAAGAGCCGATTCATTTACGGCGCTGTTTCCTTCTACTACAATACCATCAACAGGTATGCTCTCACCCGGTCTTACAACATATATATCGCCAACCTTTATCTGCTCTATCGGAACCTCTTTTTCCCTGTCATACTTATCCACTATTACAGCGGTCTTTGGTGCCAGCTTCATAAGGCTCTTTATCGCATCTGTAGTCCTGCCCTTGCTCTTTGCCTCCAGCATCTTGCCCACTGTTATCAGTGTGAGGATCATGGCAGCGGATTCAAAGTACAGGTCATCCCTGTGCAGTGCCAGGGAAAAGATACTGTAGATAAATGACGCAGAGCTTCCCAGAGCCACCAGGGTATCCATATTGGGTCCGCCGTGGAGCAGCCCTTTGAAGCCGCTTATAAAGAACTTTTTATTTATTACCATTACTATGATGGCCAGTATCATCTGGATGATACCCACAGCCATCATATTGCCTTCCAAAAAACCGGGCAGCGGAAGTCCCAGCATCATGTGGCCCATGGAAAAATACATGAGCACCAGAAGGAACCCTATTGACGATATCAGTCTTTTTTTCAGGACCGGTGTCTCTTTATCCTCAAGGGCATCTTCCGTAAGAACTTCATCCATGATAAAAGCACCATAACCGGCCTCTTCCACGGCCTTAATTATGGCACTTTCTGTGGCGCTTCCCTCAACCCCCATGGAGTTTGTCAAAAGATTTACACTGCAGCTTTCAACTCCCTCAAGTCCGCTGACAGCTTTTTCAACTCTTGCCTGGCATGCAGCACAGCTCATGCCGGTAATCTTATATTTGTCCATCTGTTCTTTCCTTAAAAATACTTTGCTCAATTATATTATCTCAAATCTAAACAAAACGCAAAAAAATCGGGTAAAAAAGCGCAATTTTCAACTAGGATTTTTTTTATTTAATGCTATTATATTATTTGGAGCTATAAAAACACTTATAAAAGGAGCGGATACTATGAAATTCTTTCTTGACACAGCTAATGTTGACGAAATAAGAAAAGCCAATGATATGGGCGTTATCTGTGGTGTTACCACCAACCCTTCACTCATTGCTAAGGAAGGCCGTGATTTCAATCAGGTAGTAGCTGAGATCGCATCAATCGTTGACGGACCTATCAGCGGCGAAGTAAAAGCCACAACCACCGATGCTGAGGGCATGATCGCAGAAGGCAGAGAGATCGCCAAGATCCACAAGAACATGGTTGTTAAGATCCCTATGACAGCAGAAGGTCTCAAGGCCTGCCACACTCTTGCTTCAGAAGGCATCAAAGTCAACATGACACTTATCTTTACAGCTAACCAGGCTCTTCTTGCAGCACGTTCAGGTGCAGCATTCGTAAGCCCATTCCTTGGAAGACTTGATGACATCAGCGTACGCGGCACAGACCTCATTTCAGAAGTTGCAGAGATCTTCAACCTTCACAACATCGAGACAGAGATCATTGCAGCCAGCATTCGTCATCCCATGCACGTTACAGACTGCGCTCTTGCAGGTGCAGACATCGGAACAGTTCCTTTCAAGGTTATCGAGCAGATGGTTCATCACCCTCTCACAGATCAGGGTATCGAGAAGTTCCAGAAGGACTACGAAGCAGTATTCGGCAAATAATATAAAACCATTATTAAAAGCCTCCATCCCATCGATGGAGGCCTTTTTTATCTTATCAGCAAATAACTTTCTTGAAGGATTTCTTGCCCTTTCTTACCATGATCCCGTCTGCAAATACATCTTTATCATAGGATGCTTTTACATCTGTGACCTTCTCGTCGTTAAAGATAACGCCGCCCTGCTCAACTGCACGTCTTGCTTCGCTTCTTGTTGCGCAAAGGCCGGCTGATACAAGAACCTGGAGGATATCTACCTTGCCGTCCCTGAAATCTTCTTCCTTAAGGGTAGCTGTAGGTACGTTGGCCATGTCAGATCCTCCTGCAAAAAGAGCCTTGGCTGCATCCTGGGCTTTTTGGGCTTCCTCTTTGCCGTGAACAAGGGATGTGAGCTCGAAGGCCAGGATTTCCTTCTTTTCATTGATCCTGCTGTCATCCCACTTGTCCATCTCTTTGATCTCTTCGATGGGAATAAAGGTCAGCATCCTGATGCACTTGTCAACGTCCTTATCTCCTACGTTTCTCCAGTACTGGTAGAAGTCGTAAGGTGATGTCTTCTCAGGATCAAGCCATACAGCGTTTCCTGCAGTCTTGCCCATCTTATTTCCGTTAGAGTCGGTAAGAAGTGTGATGGTCATTGCATGAGCATCTTTTCCAAGCTTTCTTCTGATAAGCTCGGTTCCGCCCAGCATGTTGCTCCACTGGTCGTCTCCGCCAAACTCAAGGTTGCAGTTGTACTTCTGGAACATGTAGTAGAAGTCGTATGACTGCATGATCATGTAGTTGAACTCAAGGAACGAAAGCCCCTTTTCCATACGCTGTTTGTAACACTCGGCCCTGAGCATGTTGTTAACTGAGAAGCATGCGCCGACTTCACGAAGAAGTTCGATGTAGTTCAGGTTCATGAGCCAGTCAGCATTATTTACCATCATGGCCTTGCCATCTGAGAAGTCGATGAACTTCTCCATCTGGCGCTTGAAGCACTCAGCGTTGTGGTCGATGTCTTCTCTTGTCAGCATCTTCCTCATGTCGGTTCTTCCTGAAGGGTCACCGATCATGGTCGTTCCGCCACCGATAAGAGCTATGGGTTTATTGCCCGCTTCCTGAAGTCTCTTCATAAGTGTAAGTGCCATGAAGTGACCTGCTGTCAGTGAATCAGCTGTACAGTCAAAGCCAATGTAAAAAGTGGCTTTGCCTTCATTTACCAGCTGCCTTATCTGCTCCTCGTCTGTGACCTGAGCGATAAGTCCTCTCTCTTTTAATTCTTCAAATATCTGCATTTCGCACCTCCAATTTCTGCGAAGAATAAAAAAATCCTTCGCAATCCTAAAAGATTACGAAGGACGGGATTAACCGTGTTACCACCTTCATTCACGCACGACTCACATCATGCGCCTCAACAAGTACTGGCATACGCTTCATACTCTCCCGGCGTAACGCCCCGGGTCATCGTCATGGCTTACTAGAGTCTTCTCATTCTTCCATGCTGCTCACGGAGGTATTCACAAAAACCCTTGACCAAAGCCTCTCACCAGCCGGCTATTCTCTGTTGTCAGACTGAATCTGCTACTTGTTCCGATCATCGCTTTTATAATTTGATATTTTATTGTTGAATGCCAAAAATGTCAATATAAATCATCTTGAATCAAAAAGGCTTCTGCGTCGAGAGTTCTTTATATAACAGCAAAAAACTCACCAGTCGATTGCACTGATCTCAATCTTCTTGTCTCTCAGCATCAGATCCCTGATGCCCTCGCCGACAGCCTTGCCCTCAAACAGTATCTCATTGACTGCCTTGACTATGGGCATTTCGACTTCGTACTTCTCCGAAAGAGCCAGTGCTGCCTTGGCGCTGTATACGCCCTCAACAACCATCTTAACTTCATCCATGGCTTCCTGCATGCTCTTGCCCTGTCCTATAAGAATACCTGCCCTGCGGTTGCGGGAATGCATTGACGCACAGGTAACCACCAGATCGCCGATGCCGGACAGTCCGCTGAAGGTCTCAAATTTGCCTCCCATAGCCTCTCCGAGCCTTGCAATCTCAGCAATACCTCTTGTTATAAGCGCTGCCTTGGCATTGTCACCGAGGCCGTACCCATCGGCCATTCCGGCTGCAAGAGCAATGACATTCTTCAGTGCTGCGCCGATCTCTATACCAAGCATATCAGGACTGATATAAACCCTGAATACATCATTCATAAAGATATTCTGGATATATTTTGCTGTATCCTTACTGAAAGCTCCAACAACAATGGTTGTAGCCAGCCCTTTACCAACTTCTTCTGCATGGGATGGTCCCGAAAGGACACATACATCTGCGTTTGGAATCTCATCAAGGATAACGTCAGACATCAGCATAAGTGTGTCTTCTTCTATACCCTTGGTGCAATTGACAATTATTTGTTTGTTCTCGAAGTCATTATTTAAGCAGGGTGCAATCTGTCTCACAGTCTCACGCATATGAACAGAGGGCACAACAAGCAGGATCAGCTCTTTTCCCTTAACTGCTTCCTCTATTTTGCAGGTGAAGTCTACATTGTCATTTAAGATCACTCCCGGCAGCTTGTCTTCATTGCCGTGATAAGCCCTGAGCTTATTAACAGATTCCTCTCTTCTGGACCATACAGTAACTTTATGGCCATTACATGACAGCAGATAAGCAAGGGCAATGCCCCAGCTTCCCGCGCCGATTATGCCTATATCTTTAGTCAATTCGATCCATGCCCCCTTGATCAGTCAACCTTATTCTTTTTAAATATATAGGTCTTTCTCTCCTTGCCGGCAATGAGCTTTTTAATGTTGCCGCGATGCTGGAAATAAGCCAGGAATGTAAGAAGACCAATTATTACGTAAATCTCGATAAGTGCGCTCAGAGGCATTGCTCCAAGCATTCCTGTCTGACCCGTTATTATTATCATTATAAACAGAGATGTGTAATAGCATAAACTGCATACTGAAACTATATGCGTCAGGTTCAAGGGAAGAAAGAATGTTATCAGTCCCATAAGTGTAAACTTCCAGCCCAGGCATATAGTATAACCGGCAGTACATGCAATGCCCTTACCGCCTTTGAAATGAAGGTGAAGCGGGAAATCATGCCCCAGTACGCATCCGGCTGCTGCATAAGTCATATAAAATACCTTGTAGTCCGGATTGTTCCTGCCAAAGATGAGCCAGCAGATAAATATGGAAACCATACATTTGAGCATATCGCCCAAAAGGACTATGGCTCCGGCCTTTGGGCCAAGGACTCTTAAGGTATTGGTGGTTCCGGCATTTCCGCTTCCCACCTTTCTGATGTCAACCCCCTTGATCTTGCCGTACATTACAGCTGTCTGAAAATGTCCACAGATGTAACCGATCAGTAAACAGACTATTCTTTCCATATCATTTCCCCTCTTTTCTCTCCCGTATTATGAATCTCAAAGGTGTACCCTTAAATCCGAAGGCTTCCCGGATCTGATTCTCAATATATCTGGTGTAGCTGAAATGCATCAGGTTTTTGTCATTTACGAATATTACAAATGTCGGCGGCTTGACAGATGCCTGAGTTATGTAAAAGAGCTTCAGGATCTTGCCCTTGTCACTCGGCGGCTGCTGCATTACCACTGCCTGGGTCATGATCTCATTGAGAACGCCGGTGGATACTCTTAATGCGTGGTTCTCACTCACCATGTCTATCATGTCATAGAGCTTGACCAGTCTCTGTCCCGTTTCGGCAGATATGAAGATGATCTCTGCATAATTCATGAACGCAAGAGTATTTCTGATGTTCTTGGTGAACTCTTTTACCGAGTGATTGTCTTTCTCAATAAGATCCCATTTATTGACCGCGATTATAACAGCCTTGCCGCTCTCATGGGCGATACCTGCTATCTTGGCGTCCTGCTCTGTGACTCCATCCTCAGCGTTTATAACAAGGACTGCCACATCAGCCCTCTCAACTGCGCCTACCGTCCTGACGATCATGTAGTGCTCAAGGGCATCTTTTACCTTGTTCTTTCTTCTAAGGCCTGCTGTATCAATGAAAACATACTTTTTGCCGTTGTGTTTGACCTCGGTGTCTATGGCGTCTCTGGTGGTTCCTGCTATATCTGAAACGATAAGTCTGTTCTCCCCGATCAGTCTGTTGATGATGGAGGACTTACCCACATTGGGCTTGCCTATTATGGCGATACGGGTCACATCGTCCTCTTCCTCAGCCGTTGACTCTTTTGAAAAATGTGATACAACCTCTTCTAAAAGATCGCCGATGCCCTGCTTGTTGGCAGCGGAAATTGGGAACGGATCTCCAATGCCTAGATTATAAAACTCATAGACATCCAGGGAGTCCCTGTTGTAATTATCGACCTTGTTCACGCACAGAACCACAGGCTTGGCAGAGCGCCGTAGCATATCCGCCACCTTGGAATCGGCATCCGTAAGGCCCTGCTTGACATCAACCATGAAGATGATGACGTCTGCCGTATCAATGGCGATCTGTGCCTGTTCTCTCATCTGTGACAGGATAATGTCATTGGAATCCGGCTCGATACCGCCTGTATCTATCAGCGTGAAGCTGTGATTAAGCCACTCCACATCCTGATAGATCCTGTCCCTGGTTACGCCCGGAGTGTCCTGCACTATGGCGATACGGCTGCCCGCCATGGCATTAAAAAGTGTGGATTTACCCACATTTGGTCTTCCGACCACAGCTACAATATTTTTTCTGCTCATTTATTCATCCTTTGTACTAAAGCCCAGAAGGTTTTCAAGTAACGAATAGCCGTCGCTTCCGGTAATGCCAACCTCTACACCAAGCTCTCTTTCTATATCATCCGTCGTGACATCATCAAGGAGCACATTGTCACCGCTGCGAAGCAGATTCTCGGGCAGATAAAGCCTGCTTCCAAGGTCCCTGCCACGAAGCTGTCCTATAATGTCCTGTCCCGTGAGAAGTCCCGATACAGTGATCCTCTCTCCAAAAAACTCATTTATTATCTCATAAACATGGATTTTTAGCAAAGGCGCTACAGACATTACTCTCTCGGCCATCTCTTTAATGTATGGATAAACCAGCCTTCCTGTCGCCAGGGATATCTCCCGGTCAATTGCTGCAATCTCTTCTGCATTGTCCTGTACGGCTTCTTTAAAGGCCTCATCAAACTCATCTATAAGAAGTCTCATCATGCCAACACCGTTCTCCAGCTGAATATATCCGTCGTATCTGTCTGCCTCAGGGAAGTCCCTTCCTGCAGTAAAATACCACTCGTCACTTGCGTGAACAAAATGAATTCCATGCTCACTGTATACCTTCTGCTGCCAGTACTCAATGAGGTCGATGACTTTTTCAGCGTCCTTCTTATCAAAAGGTTCAAGAGGATAAAGACCTTCTCTATACTTTGAAAGACCTACCGGTACCACTGATACGCTCCTGAGGTTTGGAATATATCCGGTAAGATCCTTTATGGACCTCTCCAGCTCATCCCCATCATTAACGCCCTTGCAAAGGACTATCTGACCATTGATCTCAATTCCGGTACCCGGAGCACAGAGTCTGTCTACCTTCTTAAGAGCTTCCCCGGCGAATCTGTTGCCAAGCATTTTGCAGCGAAGCTCAGGATTGGTGGTCTGAAAAGAGATGTTGATGGGCGATAGATGATATTTCAGGATCCTGTCTATATCATTGTCCGACATATTTGTGAGGGTAACATAATTGCCCTGTAAAAAAGAAAGTCTTGAATCATCGTCCTTGAAGTACAGGGTATCCCTCATGCCCTTTGGCATCTGGTCAATAAAGCAGAAAATGCATTTGTTGGAGCATGACCTGTAGTTGTCCATGAGGCCGTTGTCAAATTCGATCCCAAGGTCCTCATCAAAGTCCTTGTCTATATCTAAAAGCCACTCTTCACCGTCCTGCTTCCTGATAAGGACATCGAGATGGTCATCCTGAACGAGATACTGGTAGTCAAATATGTCCCCGATAGCTTCGTCGTTGATCTTAAGAAGTTCGTCTCCGGGTTCTATTCCCATCTCCTCTGCGATACTGTCCAAAATGACCCTGGACACAATATGCTTTGTTTTTCTCTCCATACATATACCTTATGTTGTGATTTTTTATAACACAAATACAAGAAATATTATACATTAAATTCCTTGACGTGTCAGTATGACTGATGATAAAACAATAAGTGTACAGACACTTAAAAAACCTTTAAGGAGGGCATTATGCCTGATTTCCATCAATTAGAAAGCCTTATTCCCGTAGCCCCTTTAAACCTGGTTGTCATGGAGTCTGCCAGAGAGCTGGGCAACAGTGTTGACAGATATATAGCTGAGTTCAGACGCAATCTTTACAGCATGCCGGAGGCAGATCCGACATTTCATCAGTATGTAAGGGATTCATATCAGATTGATTATACCCTTGACAGATTCAGGAGCGGTGAATCAAAGGCCACCTTAAACGAGAGTGTTCGAGGCAATGATGTATATATTCTTACAGACGTATGTAATTACAGCATAACTTACAAGATGTACAACTACGTCAATCACAAATCTCCTGATGACCATTACCAGGATCTCAAGAGACTTATCGGCGCCATAACCGGTAAAGCCAAGAGGATCAACGTCATCATGCCCTTCCTGTACGAGGGAAGACAGCACAAGAGGAACCACATGGAGTCCCTGGATGCTGCCCAGATGTTCAAGGAACTGCACGATATGGGCATTACGAATTTCATAACCTTCGACGCCCACGACCCCAGGATCTCAAATGCCAAACCCCTGGGCGGTTTTGATAACTTCCTTGCCTCCTACCAGTTCATGAAGGCTCTTCTCTCCCGTGTTGACGACCTGACTGTTGACAAGGATCACCTTACTGTAATAAGCCCTGATGAGGGAGCTCTGGACAGAGCCGTTTATTTTGCCAACGTTATCGGCGCAGACACAGGTATGTTCTACAAGAGGCGCGATTATTCCCACGTAGTCAACGGCACCAACCCCATAGTAGCCCACGAGTTCCTGGGTTCAGACATTTCGGGAAGGGATGTCATCATCATAGACGACATGATCTCCTCCGGTGCCAGCATGATAGATACTGCCGGCCAGCTCAAGCACATGGGCGCCAAGCGTGTATTCATCTGCACGACCTTCGGCCTGTTCACTGACGGCATGGAGAAATTTGATGACGGTTATGAAAAGGGCTATTTCGATGCAGTAATAACCACCAACCTCACCTACATGAATGATGATGTAAAGAGCCGTGATTACCTTTTCATTGCAGACATGGGCAAATTCCTCGCTACTATTATTGATTTCCTTAATCACGATGCATCAATGTCCACTGTTAACATGCCAACAGACAAGATACACGAAATTGTAGAGAAGTACAATAATGGTCTTATTGCACCTGAGCTATATGAGTAAAACAATATAAAGACTATAACAAAGGGATGTCACACATTCAGTGCGACATCCCATTTCTTTATTACAGCGCTTTCCTGTTCTTGTCTAAAACAACGTATCACTCAGCGGATCTGAATTTGATGATAACCTTGAACAGATCTCCGTCCAACCTTATGTCGAAGGTTCCGTTCTGTGCAATGGTGAGATTCTTGGCAATCGACAGTCCAAGCCCGCTTCCTTCTGTAGCCCTTGACTCATCACCTCTTATGAATCTCTCTGTGAGTTCGTCAGCATCTACATTCAGCTCTTTTGCCGAAATATTCTTGATGGAGAACACCACCATTTTATCGATTTCCTTGCGCTCCTGCATGTCAATGTAAACTCTGGTACCTGCAAGGGCATACTTACATACATTGTTAAGGAGATTCTCTATAACCCTCCAGAGGTGCCTTGCATCCGCATATATCTGCATGTTCTGCATCTGAGGCTTGAATATCACCTGGAGGTCATTCTTTTCCAGTTTCTCATAAAACTCTCCGATTGTCTGATTAACCAGCTCCACGAAATTTATCTTCGATATCTGAATGCTGATATTGCCGGAGCTTATCTTGGATGCCTCCACCAGATCCTCGGTGAGCTGCTTGAGCTTCTGGCTCTTCCTGTCAAGGATATCCACGTACTCGTTAACTTTCTCATTATCAATATCCTCCCTCTTGATGAGGTCCACATAGTTGATGATGGATGTCAGCGGAGTCTTGATATCGTGGGATACATTGGTGATGAGATCAGCCTTGAGCTTCTCATCCTTCATGCTGGTGTTCACGGCTCTGTCTATGCCCTCTCCTATTGAGTTGACGGCCATTGCCAGATTGATGTTGTCCCCGTGGAGTTCGTTCACATCCACCTTGGCTTTAACATCTCCGTTTTCAATATTCCCTATGACGTGGATGATCCGGTCTCTGTCCTTATTCTGCCTGTAGACAAAAATCCCCACAATAAAGTCCAGGATGACCGCGATAATGATCCCGGGAATCCCCAGCCTGTACAAAAGCAGGTTCATGGCCACAAAGAACACATAGGGGATCCACGTTCTTATGATCACGTTGGCATTATCTGTAGTATTGACGATGAGCTTTTTCGTTCCCAGCGCCAGTGCCCTGATAAAGCTCTTTTCAAATATAGTCTTGTCATAAACTCTCTGGATAATTCCATATACTCCAAACAGGAAGCCTATGCTGACAATAAAAAAAGCAGCTGCAAACACATACGGTATGTACTTATGTGCGCCCCCATCGAAGGAAAGTCCTGCCATGGAGAGCAGCCAGTAAACAACTGCCGGGAAGGCCATGATCAGTATTCCGATAAGAGCAAATGCCTCTGTAAACAGGCTGCTTCCAAACGTCGGAGCGGTGCTTCTGACAGCATTCTCCCCATCTGCATCCTGGGAGAGCCTGCTGCTCTTTGAAATGTCCATGATATAAATGAACATCAGGACAAAATACATTATCAACGATATCGCGCACAGTACATAGAGCTGACCCTTATATGGCATGAATGAGCCAAAGGTCTTTTTGCCATCTGTAAAAGAGTCATTGGCTGGATAACTTGTATCCACAGCGATATAGAGCTTCATCTGGTCAGGATATGCATAGTTGAAGTTCTTGATCACGGACCTTAACATATTCTCTTTGATGAGTGTATTAGTCTCATATTCAAGTTCGTATGGACAGTAATATATATATTTGCCATAGTCGCTGAAGATCTTCTTAATGTCTTTTCCCGTAGTCTCACCTGAAAGCTCAGATATATTGGTATATATCTCACTCTTACCGTCAATGGTCCTTGTGATGTAATACCTGATATTGGTATTGAGGTAATCATAGTATTCAAGGCTCTTGCCGTAGAGCTGATAATTGGTAAGAAGGTTTTTGGCTGCATCGGTAACATTGCTGCAAAGGGCATTGTATTCATCCCAGTTTGATACAATATCTTCAACGTTTCTGCCGTCAACTGTCTGATATCTTGGCAAAAGATATGTATGCTGTCCGCCGCTTACTATTGTATTGCTTGCCACGGAAAAAACAACGCTGTTGCCCTCGATCTGTGAGTTGAGGTATGAGTTCATTCCTCCCGAATAGACGTTGTTCTTGAGATGTGTGTATGTTGTAGTGCTGCCCAGAAACTCTCTCGCCTCTTCATCGGTAAAGTCTTTTGTTTCGAAGTTAAAGCCGTTCTGTGCCCACTTGAGAAGATCTTTCAAGTAGTAAACTGCAGTGATGTAATCCCCAGAGAGGTTGGACTTTCTGTTGACATAGGCTGTTACATCGATCTTCTTTTTGTCATCATAGATCCCTGCAGTCTCTATCTGACTCCTGATGGCCGCCAGCTTAAGGACATCTGACATGTTGTTTCCCAGGATATTGTTGAAAAGATATGAATCCTCATAGCTTCTGCCCTTGTCCGACTCGTAGATATTATATGAATAATATCCGTTCTGACTGCTTATCATTACACTGCTCCCCACCAGGGCGTAGGAAATTATAAATGCAATAATTGCCGCCAGGCAGTGCTGCAGTATTCTGATACTTCTCATCTTAATTAGCTTCTTGTTCATTTGCTGTCATCCTCGATCTTGTATCCTACTCCCCAGACAACCTTAAGATATTTGGGTTCTCTGGGATCTACTTCAATTTTTTCTCTGATGTGTCTGATATGAACGGCAATGGTGTTGTCTGTGCGCACGGAAATATCGCCCCAGATGTTTTCGTAAATCTGGTCGATGGAGTAGACCTTTCCCTTGTTTTTTGCAAGAAAAGCAAGGATCTTATACTCGATGGGTGTGAGCCTTATGGTATCACCGTAAACAGTGACCACCTTGGCATTGTCATCAATGACCAGACCACCTGAAGTATAAACGTTGTCCTGCTCTATGACTTTGCCGGGAGATGTGTACCTCCTGACATTGGATTTGACCCTGGCCACCAGCTCCAGCGGATTAAAGGGCTTGGTAACATAGTCGTCCGCACCTATGTTAAGTCCCAGGATCTTGTCGGAGTCCTCCGATTTTGCAGACAGGAATATCACAGGTATGGAGCTGAAATTGCGAAGCTCCCTGACCATATGTATCCCGTCTTTTTTGGGCATCATGATATCCACGATGGCAAGGCTTATATCCTTACGTCTAAGGATGTTAAGCCCCTCTTCCCCGTCGTAGGCCTTGTAGACATTGTAGCCTTCCTGCTCCAGATAGATCTCGATCGCATCCACTATTTCCCTGTCATCATCACAAACTAAAATATTATCCATATCGAACCTCACCAATTGTTCTAAAAAATATTAAATCATATAATTCTTAAGATTTACCGTCGAAATTTCTTAAGATTTCTTAAGAAATTAACTATTTTTCGTTAATTAATCTTCAGAGACAAAAAAGCGCACAGATTTCCCCTGTTTTCTCCATGTATTCTGTGTGAAAAAAGAAGCTGCGGATTGCACCTTGTGCATATATCCGTGGTAATAATGTTTTCCTCTTTGACGCCTGCCTGTATCAGTGTAAGTTTTATGGCATTCCAAAGATAAAGCCTGTATTTCCCGTCCGGATAAGGAATAAGTATCCCGTTCTCTATAAGCTCGTTTTCAGTAAAAGCAGTCGCAAACTCATCCGCCACGTCGCTGCCTATCTCATAGCACTCTCCGCAGATGGAGGGGCCGATGGCACAGATCAGATCTTTTGGATCAGTTCCGTAGTTCTCTGCCATTTTTTCTATGGTCCTTGCGGCAATTTTGCCTTTTGTGCCCTTCCAGCCTGAATGTGAAAGGCCTATGGCTCTTTTGGCAGGATCAATGAAATATACCGGCGGGCAGTCAGCATGAAAGGTTCCAAGGATTATTCCCGGCACATTGGTAACAAGGCCGTCTATATCCGTATAGTCCCTTGCTCTGTCGGGGCCTTTGCCACGATCCTCATCTGTCACCACTCTGATATTGGTAGTGTGGGTCTGAAAAGAGAGAACGAAGTCCGAAAGGCTTCTTCCATGGCCCAGCGCATCAGCCACGCGCCTGTAGTTCTCATCCACAGCTTCCTTTTCATCTCCTCTTGTGTAGCTTAAGTTGCACTCGCTGTAGAATCCCTTTGAAACTCCGCCGATCCTGGTGCTGAACATGTGATCTACTATGCCGGTCTTCTCAAGTTCCGGAAAGACCAGATACTTAAGGCCCTCGTGCTCACGAAGCTCCATTGTTCTCTCATCGCCATATCTCTTTATCCTGATATTTTTGTCCATACTTTCACCTTCCTGTAAAATCAAACGCATTCTTTAACCAATTGAGCGTGTATATACCATCTTGTGGGGAAACTGCAATAACATCGTATCTGACCGGAACGTCAAAAGACTTATACTTAGAATATAAATAGAATTGTGATACATTGCAAATACGCTTTTGTTTGGCCTTGTTCACAGCCTCCTGGGGCTGTCCGTATTTCTGACCTTTTCTGAACTTGACCTCTATAAAACACAGATATTTGCCATCTCTGGCTATTATATCCACCTCACCCTGCCTGCATCTGAAATTTCTCTCCAGTATATTTGCTCCCTGCAGGGTCAGGTAGTCACTTACAAGGGCTTCAATGTCCTCTCCTAACACTCTTTTGTTCACAGCTTTATCTTCTTTTTATCCTTTGCTTTTATTTTATCCATGGCATCAACAAATATCAGGATCTCAGCCACAACCTCATACAGCTCCGGCGGTATCATCTCGCCGATCTCCAGCTTTGAGAGTGTATCTGCCAGCTTGTCATCCTGATGTACGGGAATCTTGTTGTCCTTGGCCTGCTCAATGATCTTTTCGGCAAGGACGCCTTTTCCCGATGCTATGACCCTGGGCGCCCCGTCTTCATTTGGATCATAAGCAAGGGCTACCGCGGTTTTTACTTTTTGTTTTTCTTTATCTCTGTTATCCGGCATTTTCCTCATGCCCTCGCATCAAAAGATGTTGTCGATATGATCTGGGATTTGGAGACATTAAGCATCTCATCGACTGCCGCATCCTGGCTGTCCATCTCATCGTGGAGCTTTAAGTTGACGCTCATGGTGTAGCCCCGCTTTTCCAGCCTCTCATTTAGAATATGGATGTTGTCATTTATCAGATCCAGGATTTCTTCGTCTTCCACGTAAAAATTGGTGTTAACCTTTGTATCCTTTAATTTCACATAGACGTCCACGGGGCCCAGGTTGTCCATATCCAGATGAAGGACTGCACTTACAGAGCCGTCCTCGCTCATCTTGCGGCTCTTATTCCTGTATACGTAGAGATCGCCGTTGGCATTTTGTCCGGCCATCTGCAGCGGAAGCTGGACATACTGGAACATCTGGTTCAGCTGGTTCATGAAGTCCAGATTGTTCTGCAGGTTATTGGCTGCCTGACCAAGTTTAGTCTGTGCTCCAAGGTTCTGGTTTATTGCTTCTGTAAGACCTTTTACCTGGTTGCCAAGCCTCTGGTAGAGATTCTCGATATTCTCCTTTTTCTCAACATCATCAGGTTTTAAGTGCCACTGGGAAGATATGTTGTCCCTCAGCAGTCTGTTGTAGTCGTTTCCGGAAAAGAGCTTCTTCCAGGAAGCACTTTCTGCAGGGTTTGACAGATCTGCCTCGTCAAAAGCCTGGGCCAGAGACTTTAGCAGTTCCTTCTGGGCTGACTCACTCTTTGGATTTTCTGTATAGTTTTTTATTACATCATCAGGTATTCCAAGGTTCCTTAGATTACCTGCAAAAAATCTGCTGACAGGCTTTCCGTCTGATGTCTCAACCTGCGCTCTGCCTTCCGGTGATGCTCCTTTTTCTGTTAACGGAATGTCTGTCTTCTGATCAGGCTGCAGCTGAGCCTTTCCATTAACGTTCGCGGTCTCACCATTAAGGGATGTCTTGCCTGTGCCTTCCTTCATCAGGCCGTCTTCCGCGATGATGATAGTCTTGCCCTTAGCAGCTTCATTGTCAGCCTTGTTTACTGAAACTGTCAGTTCTTTTATAACTGTTTCGTCGGTTCCTGCTGTCCCGTCTTTCGAGATGTTCTGAGCTGCCTCTTTACCTTCTAAGGGGACTGCTACTTCACCGGACTCAGATTCTGCCGCTGCCATTCCTTCGGAGATGACAGTTCCCTCGCCGGCTGCAGTTCCTTCGGCGGCCTCTCCGCCAAAGAGCTTGAGGACGTTTCCATACAGGTTCATGGCTTCAGGCTCTTTTCCCTCTGCCATTAAGGTATTAAAGGCTCCGGGAAGCTCATCCATGATGTTCTCCATGGCTGTGGTGACCTGGTGCTCATAGTTCTTGTAGCTCTCATATTGAACCAGATTGTTGGAATTTATCGGGATGCCGAGACTCTTCATCTCAACCATTGTCTGGATGGAATTGTTGGGAAATGAAGTTATATTCTTATTCATATCCAGAACGGCGTCCCTGTTGATGGGAAGCTGTGCCTTCATCATCTCTTTTACCATCTGGATATTGTCATTGTTGACTTCAAGCCCCGCCGCGGCAAGAGCCTTCAGTGTGCTGTGGTCAGCGGAAGTATTCTCTAAAAGCGGCGAAATTGTCACAGTACCGGAAGAAGCGCTCCTGACGGTAAAGCTTAATACCTGTCCCTCGCGAAGCCCCATTCCGTCCTGGAGTTTGGCCGATATGACGTTGTCACCGATATTGATATTTGCTATCTTGCCTTCCGGAGTATCGGTCACCGAGAGGACATTGCCCTGGATCGTGGATCCTGCTTTGACTTCTACGCTCTTTGCAGCCTGACTGCCGGCAGCTTCAGGACGAAGCGTGCTGCCGTCAATGATCAGGTTGTTATTGGATTGTGATACGCCTCCGGTAATGTTCATACAAAGTTTCCTATAAATGATCTTCTGTGGATCTCACAGGGGCCGCATTTCTTTATGGCATTTATATGTGCTTCACTGCCGTAGCCCTTATTGGAATCAAAACCATACTCAGGGTATTTAAGAGAGAGCTCTTTCATCAGCCTGTCTCTGGTGACCTTGGCTATTATACTGGCAGCTGCTATGGATGCGCTCTTGGCATCACCCTTGATTATGGATATCTGTTTATACTGCTCAAGCTGCGGAATATGCACTGCGTCTATGAGAAGTGCCCCGGGCTTAACAGACAGGTTATTTACAGCTTCAGTCATAGCTTCATAAGTGGCATTTAGAATATTGATCTCATCGATCCGCTCCACAGTCGAACTTCCTATTCCGACTGCAACAGCTTTTTCCATGATCACATCGTAAAGCTCTTCTCTCTTTTTCTCGGATAATTTCTTGGAATCGTTTAGATAGAGAATATCGACATTCTGCGGCAGGATAACCGCAGCTGCATAGACAGGGCCTGCAAGAGGTCCCCTTCCAACTTCGTCGATGCCACACAAAAGACCATATTCGGCATACTGCCTCTCATACATGGTCATCTGGGACATACGCTGTATCTCTTTTTTAATATCGGAAATTTTCTTTTCTGCTGATCTTACAAGACTGATGACACCGGAGCGCTCATCACTCCGGTATTCATCGATAAAGGCTTCAAAATCTTTTTCATTTCGAAGATCTGAAAAAACTGATTTTATATCAGCTATAGACTGCATCAGTCGATTCCCCCAAAAGTTGAAAATGGAAAGATCCTTATAAATGCTTTCCCTAAAATATCACTCTTTTTGATATTACCCACCGAGATGTCTCTTGAGTCCATACTGTGGTTTCGATTATCTCCCATCACGAAGTACTCGCCCTCGCCAAGGGTTATATCCGTCTCTGCCCGTCCCGGATCCTGGATAACCTCTGCTCCGTAATGCTCATCCAGTATGTTTCCGTCAATATAAATATTGCCGTAGTAGTCGATTCTCACCGTTTCACCGGGAAGACCTATGACCCGCTTGATAAAGTACTGGTCATCTCCGTATTGGTATGGAAAGATGACGATATCAAACCTCTCAGGTTCTTTGAATCTGTAGGAAAGCTTGTCAACAAGAAGTGAGTCTCTGTCCTCCAGAGTCGGGTACATGGAAGATCCGCTGACTTCTGTTCTCTGGGCCACGAAGGTTATAAACAAAAAAGTCAGGATAAAGACTACTATCAGGTAAACTACTGTACTCAGAATCTCTTTTAAAACATTATTCATCTCCATTTTTAGGCGGCCTCTCTAATGTTATATTTCCCAGTCTGCCGTTTCTGAAATCATCCAGAAGCAGTGCTGATGCCCTCTCTATATCCGGTTTTGCACCCTGCTTTAAGAGCTTCCTGTTAGATGCAATCGCAGATAACACGGCACTTAGAGGAGTTGCGTACTCTTCATTTTCAAACTCTCGCAGTTCCTCTTCAGTAATATTATACTTCTCATTTATTGCATCGGGATAGTACTGACTTAAGATTTTTATCAGTTCACAGGCAAGTTCTGTGACATCCAGGTTTTCATCGTTCATGGAACCGATAAGCGCAAGGCGTATACCAACCTCCTGGCTCTCAAACTTTGGCCACAGGATCCCGGGAGTATCAAGAAGCTGCATGTTCTTTCCCAGGGATATCCACTGTTTGCCCTTGGTGACTCCGGGCTTGTTCCCGGTCTTGGCTGATGCCCTGCCGGATAGTTTATTTATGAAGGTTGACTTTCCAACGTTTGGGATCCCTGCAACCATGGCTCTTATGGGCCTTGAAACAATGCCCCGCTTTCTATCCCGCTCTATCTTCTCAGCGCAGGCCTTCTGGACCAGGTCTTTTACCTTTCCGGCTTCATTGCCGGTCCTGGAATTCATCTGGATAACGGAAATGCCCTTGCTCTGATAATATTCACACCACATTGCTGTAGCCTTCGGATCGGCCAGATCGGCTTTGTTGAGCACAACGACCCTGAATTTGTTCCTGCCAAGCTCATCTATATCGGGGTTGCGCCCTGATTCAGGGATTCGCGCGTCTGTAAGTTCTATTATGATATCGATCAGCTTGATGTTTTCCTGCATCATTCTGATGGCTTTGGTCATATGACCGGGATACCACTGATAATTCATACAATCTCCTCAATAATGCGGGATCAGTCCCCTCTCGGCCTCTTCTCCGGCAAGCTTATACCAGGCTCTTCCGATGATCATGCTCTGACCAACGATTCCGATGTTGGCACTTCTTGAGTCCTCACTGCTGTTTCTGTTATCGCCAAGGACAAAGTATTCTCCGCTCTTTAGCTTGATCTCATTCTCTGCGATACCTGCGTCCTGCATCTTGTCATACTTACTTTCTTTGGAATCGATGATCCCATTCACATAGAGACTGCCGTCGATGATCTGGACTGTATCTCCCGGCGTTGCCACAACCCTCTTTACATAGTAGTGGGAATTGACATTGCCATTTGGTAAAAAGACTATGACATCTCCGACCTTGGGACTTGCTATCTTGGAGAGAACCCTGTCCACAAAGACTCCCTGTCCGCCGGCTATGGCTGGCTCCATGGAATCACCGATGCACTTTACCTGCATTCCGAAGGCAAGTACCAGTGCAGTGGCGATAACTACTGCTACTAACGTGATTGTGAGCCAGGAAAAGATCTCTTTTATCAGCCTTGGGGTTATTATCTTTTTCTGCTTTTTATTGTAATAGTACTGATTGGTCTTCTTTTTGAACATAAATGTCCTTTGCTCACGGATAAAAGTAAAAAAGGCAATTACTGTAATAGTAACTGCCTTTAATCACAAATTATCTGGTAACAAGCTCCTTAACCTTAGCCTTCTTACCTGTAAGTCCCTTAAGGTAGTTCAGCTTAGCTCTTCTTACCTTACCTCTTCTGACAATCTCAACCTTCTCAACGATAGGTGAGTGAAGTGGCCATGTCTTCTCAACGCCAACACCGTAAGACTCTTTTCTTACAGTAAATGTTGTGCGGTTGCTGCCGCCCTGGATCTTCTTGACAGTTCCCTCGAAAACCTGTACTCTCTCACGGTTTCCTTCCTTGATCTTGGCATGTACTCTTACAGTATCGCCGGTGTGGAACTGAGGCGCATTGGCGTTCAGTTGCTCTTTCTCGAGCTCTTCGATAATTGTACTCATAACTTTTCTCCTATTCTATGGACGTTCTTACATGTAACCTTTGTACATCAGAGGACCGTCTGATTATCACAACGCATTTTAATATAACACATAACCCTGTGATAAGTCAACCCAAAAGATCCCTTGGGCCAAATCTGTCCGGGAGAATCTCTGTAAGAGTAAAGATCTTGTATTCAGTTTCTGATTTAGCCAGTATAACTTTAAATTCATCACGGCAGAACTCGCTCATCACCTGCCTGCACACTCCGCAGGGGCTGCAGTAATCAAGCTCCTCTTCGTCCTGCATTCCGCCCACAATGGCTATGGCCGTAAAATCCATGACGCCTTCGCTGACCGCCTTGAAAAATGCTGTCCTCTCGGCACAGTTGGTGGGGGTAAAAGAGGCATTCTCAATATTGCAGCCTGTATATACCCTTCCATCAGCACTAAGCAGCGCCGCTCCCACATTGAAGTGGGAGTACGGCGTATAGGACATCTTTCTCATATCGAGAGCAGTTCTTATGAGACCTTGTATATCTATTTCCATATATTGTTTTCCGTTTCTTATCTTGAGCCCTTATCGTAAGGAATACCCTCAGCCTTAGGTGCTCTTGAATTGGATGATGTAAATGCCAGCACGATCAGTGAAATGATGTATGGCATCATATTGTATATGGATCCCGGAATGTTCAGGGATGCCAGGAATGGGAATCCTGAGTATACATTGGAAAGAGCTCTGAAGAAACCGAACAAAAGAGCTGCAAGTCCGATGTTGACAGGCTTCCACTGACCAAAGATCATAACTGCCAGGGCCAGGAAACCAAATCCTGCAACACCAACTTCAAATTTCCATTCACTTACACCGGCTGTGATATACACGATTCCGCCGATGCCTGCCAGCATACCGGATATAAGGACACCTGCCCATCTCATCCTGTATACGTTGATACCTACAGAATCCGCAGCCTGTGGATGTTCGCCGCAGGCCATGAGTCTTAGGCCAAACCTTGTCTTGTAGAGAACAACGTATGCAGCGATCAGAGCCAGCAGAGCCACCAGCATAAACCAGTTGAACTGGAAAGAGCCAATGGGCACAACCAGTGCCTTTTTGGTCTGAACATACTGGATCGTGGAAGAAACGTTGTCGGGATTCTCTGCCATGTTGATGGACTTAACCATAACAGTTGCAGCAGCTGCAGCCAGCATGTTAAGAGCTGTACCTACCAGTGTCTGATCAGCCTTCAGGTTGATACATGCCACAGCCAGAAGCATTGAGTACACTACTCCGCAAAGAGTCGATGCCAGAATGACAACCAGTACGATCAAAATTCCCGGAAGACTGGGTGAGATGTACTTGAGTGTAAGCGCTCCGCCCAGAGCTCCCATAACCATTATGCCTTCCAAACCCAGGTTGATGACACCGGAATGCTCTGAAAAACATCCGCCCAGGGCTACAAGGATAAGAACTGATGCAAATAGTAATGTGTATTGAAGGAGAAGTATCATTATTTGTTACCTCCTTCCTCTTTTTTGGCCTGAGGAGCTGTCTTTTCAGCAGTCTTCTCAGATTTTCTCTGCAAATAGCTGTTCAGGTACAGCTTGAAGAAAAGTACAAATCCACACAGGTAGATTATGATCGCTGAAATGAAATCAGAGATCTGTGAAGGATAAACATTCTTGTCCAGATATGATCCTCCACTGGTAATGTGCTGGATAAAGTACGACGAGAATATTGTTCCGATAGGATCAAGACCACCCAGGAATGTAGCTGCTATTCCGTTGAAGCCCATGCTCGGTACAGATGACTGTGTAACCGACCACTGTTCATATCCTGACAGGAACAAAAATGCTGCGCCAAGACCTGCAAGTGCACCGCCTATGAAAAGTGTAAGGATCAGATTTCTCTTTTCCTTCATACCGCTGTATTTGGCGGCATCCTTGGCGATACCTGTTGCTTTGATCTCATAGCCGAACACTGTCATGCTGAGGACCATCTTGAGTACTATGGCGATGATGATTGCAAGCGGTATGGCTATTGTCACGTATTTGTTGTGAGAAAAGAGATTCTCAAGTCCCATTGAAGGAAGAAGCGCCGACTGATTTACAGATGCAACCGGAACTGTATAGGGACTGGCTGTCTCTTTTACTTTTGAAAGGATCATGTTTACTGCATAGAGGCCGATCCAGTTCAGCATGATACCGGAAATAACCTCATTAACATTTCTGTATGCCTTGAGAAGTCCTACGATGATACCGAAGATTCCACCGGCGATGAGAGCTGCCAGAAGACAAATGATCCACGGCATTTTCAGATACAGCGCACAGAAAAGAGATGCTCCTGCACCCGCAACATACTGCCCTGCTGCTCCGATATTAAACAGGCCAGCCTGATAACAGAACTGGATGGATAGCGCACACATAAGAAGCGGCGCTGCCTTTACCAGTGTGTTGCCGAGATACTTCATGGCAGCTGCTTTTGTAGGATAAGTAAAGTAGTTCTTGAGGATTGTGATTATGGCATCCACAGCTCCTGCAGGATTGATTATGAGAAGTGCGATAAAGCCTACAAAGAGACCGATCACAATGCAAAGAAGAGCGGCCAGGATTGCCTGTACTGCCGGCTTTGCCAGAAAGCTTTCCTGAACTTTTGTATTATTAGTTTCACCCATTATGCTCCGATCTCCTTTCTCTTGGCTCCTGCCATATACAGTCCAAGTTCTTCCGGTGTGGTTGTCTTGGGATCAAACTCTCCGACAAGCTCACCCTCGTACATAACAAGAATCCTGTCTGAGATACTCATTACCTCTTCAAGTTCCAGCGATACCAGAAGTACTGCATGTCCGGCATCTCTCTGCGCGATCAGCTGCTTGTGTATGTACTCGATGGCACCTACATCCAGTCCTCTGGTGGGCTGTACAGCTATGAGGAGATCCGGATTCTTGTCGATCTCCCTGGCTATTATTGCCTTCTGCTGATTACCACCGGACATGGATCTGGCAATTGTGGGAGCTCCCTGTCCTGATCTTATATCATACTGTTCAATAAGTTTTTCTGCGTACTTATTGATCTCAGCTTTCTTTAAAAAGCCCATATTGGAAAACTCAGGTTCAAAGTATCTCTGAAGTACCAGATTATAGGCCAGTGAATAATCCATGACCAGTCCGTGTTTATGCCTGTCCTCAGGGATATGGCTCATTCCATGTGTTGAGCGCTCTCTGATGGAGGCATGGGTAATATCCCTGCCTGAGAGTGTGATCTTGCCCGTAGTGCAGTTCTCAAGTCCGGACAGGCCGTAAACAAGCTCTGTCTGGCCGTTTCCATCGATACCTGCTATGCAGACGATCTCTCCTGCCCTTACATCAAAGGTCACGTTCTTGACGGCATTGTTATGGTGGAGCTTACTGGGTACAGTCATATTCTCCACATGAAGAATGACCTCACCGGGCTCCTTGTCCTCCTTGGTGGCCACCAGCTGTACATCACGGCCTACCATCATTCGGCTTAGTTCGTCCTGGTTGGTGTCAGCGATATTTACAGTTCCTATGTATTTTCCTCTTCGAAGGACCGAACATCTGTCAGCAACCGACATGATCTCCGCAAGCTTATGGGAAATGAACAGGATGGACTTGCCCTCTTTTGCAAGATTCTTCATGATCTCCATAAGTTCGTCGATCTCAGCTGGTGTAAGAACAGCCGTGGGCTCGTCGAAAATAAGGATCTCATTGTCTCTGTAGAGCATCTTAAGGATCTCTGTCCTCTGCTGCATGCCTACAGTGATATCCTCAATCTTGGCATCCGGATCTACCTTCAGACCATATTTGTCTGAAAGCTCCATTACTTTCTTTCTTGACTCCTCCTTTTGAAGGAAGCCATGACTTACGGTCTCGTCGCCCAGAATGATGTTGTCCAGTACTGAAAAACACTGAACCAGCTTAAAGTGCTGATGCACCATTCCTATGCCAAGATCATTGGCATCATTCGGGTTGTTGATCTTGACCTCGACACCATCCTTCTTGATGATGCCCTCCTCTGCCTGATAGAGACCGAAAAGCACACTCATAAGTGTGGACTTGCCGGCTCCGTTCTCACCAAGAAGCGCATGGATCTCGCCCTTTTTCAACTGAATCGTAACGTTGTCATTGGCAATGATCCCCGGGAACCTCTTGGTAATGTTCAGCATCTCAATAGCATATTCGCTGCCACCTGCCACGTTAGTATCCTCCATACCTTCTTAAAATATTAACCCTCTAATTCCAGAAAAAGGCCGGAAGACTATGAATCCGCCGGCCCTTATTGACTTTAAACGTCTAAATATTATTTGATATTGCCCTGGAAGTTAACCTTAGCTGTTGATGCTGAAGGCTGCTCAGCAGATGTATCGTTGGATACTGTGATCTTGCCGCTTGCCATATCAGCTACCAGTGCGTGGTAATCATCAACTGTAAAGCCATCTGTCCATACTGTTGTATCCTCAGGAAGTCCTACATAGTTGAGGGACATGTCATCACCTGATACAAGACCAAGGTTCTGGATCTGTCCTGCGTAAGTATCCCACTGTCCATCTCTGATGGCTGAAAGCAGGGTCTTAACTGTAGCCTGAAGGCCCTTCATAGCTGATGTAATGGTCATGCCTGCGCCATACTGTCCGTCGATTGTGCCTGCCTGGTCAACGTCAACACCGATAACCTTGCCGCCAACCTTGCCTGCAGCTTCTGCAGCTGATGTGAAGATACCGCCGCCGCATGCAAATACGACTTCTGTGCCGCCCTGATACCATGTATCCATAGCAGCTGTGATATCTGAATCGCCGTAGAACTGGTTACCATATGCGTAGTTGATCTCAACATCTGCGCCGCTCTCTGCTGCTGCAGCGTCAGCGCCCTGTACGAAGCCGTAGCCGTAACGGATAACAGCAGGAACTGCCATACCGCCAAGGAAACCAAGCTTGGTGTAGCCCATCTTTACAGCTGCGTATCCGGCCATGTATCCGGGAAGCTCTTCCTGATATACTGCTGAGAATACGTTGTCATAGGTCTGTGAGTTGAAGTCTGATCCGTCACCCTCAAGGTCATACTCGGAAACGTCAAGTGCAACGAACTTAACATCAGGATACATCTCAGCTGTTTCCTTGATAGCTCCTGCAAATGCGTAACCGGGCATTACTACTACGTTGTAGCCGTCTGCAACAGCCTTATCGATCATAGCTACTCTCTCAGGATCTGAGTCGCCCTCGGGCTTGTAGTATGTGAAGTCGATGCTGTTGGCTTCGCCGAATGCCTTACATGCTTCATAGGTTGACTGGTTGAAGGACTGGTCTGTGATATCACCGTAGTCAGTGATCATAGCAACCTTCATGTCAGATGCTGCAGCTGCATTATCTGCAGGTGCTGCTTCCTGTGTGTCAGCAGGAGCTTCAGCAGGTGCTTCCTGTGTCTGCTCTGCGGGAGCTTCTGCAGGTGCCTCTGTGGATCCGCCTGTTGATCCGCAGGCAACAAGTGATGTTACCATGGTTGCAGCCATCAGTGCTGCTAAAAGTTTCTTTTTCATAATTTCCCTCCATTTTGAAAAATGATAATAGAAACATCTATTAATAAAACCATTTAGGCTTTATCCAAATTGATAAGGT
>JAEEGL011752855.1_pt1 | contig 28796 bp, 20 predicted proteins | sample 9134231 | NCBI WGS metagenome assembly JAEEGL01 (sample SAMN16246548, study PRJNA631951) | gut metagenome | biome: gut microbiome; feature: rumen; material: fiber-attached | host: Bos | place: Iran: Karaj | collected 2018-10 | reverse complement strand
TGGCCGAATTCCTCTTCAACGACGAGAATATGATCACCCGTATCGATATGAGTGAATACCAGGAGCGTCACACCGTCAGCCGTCTGGTCGGAGCCCCTCCGGGATATGTCGGCTACGACGAAGGCGGTCAGCTCACTGAGGCCGTGCGCCGCAAACCCTATTCCGTGGTCCTGCTCGACGAGATAGAGAAAGCCCATCCGGATGTGTTCAACATCCTGTTGCAAGTACTTGATGACGGGCGACTTACGGATAACAAGGGCCGCACCGTTGACTTCAAGAACACCATCCTGATAATGACGTCCAATGCCGGTTCCGACATTATCCAGGGTTATATGGAGAAGCTTCCTCACCTTGGCGGCTCCGACCCCACCGCCGAGATGGCTGCCATCGCGACCCGCCGCCAGCTGCTGGACGAATGCCGCGAGAAGGTCACCGACGTGCTGAAGATGACGGTCCGTCCGGAGTTCCTCAACAGGATAGACGAAATCATAATGTTCGATCCGCTGAGTGAACACGACATCCGCGACATCCTTCACATCCAGATGGCCCAGCTTTCGGCCAAGCTCGCCGAGGACGGAGTGGAGATATCCTTCACCAAGGCCTTCGAGGATTATATGACCGAAAAGGGTTATGACCCGGCCTATGGCGCCCGTCCGGTGAAGCGTCTTATGCAGCGCGAACTGGTGAACCAGCTTGCCACGGCCATCCTTTCGGGCACTGTCCGGCGTGACTCCGCCATCACTGTCGATTCCATAGCAGGAAATGTGATAATTAGCAACAAATAATTTTTTATTATTGCTTATTATCAAATAATTAACTACCTTTGTGGAGCCATTACTTCACAAAGGTTAAGTTAATTTATATGGAATTATTCTACAGAGAAGGCGAAATCAAGCTGCTCAGGAGGCAGCTTTGGATGTCCAAGGAGCAACGAAGCAGGATGACCGTGGTGACCGGCAAGACCGGCTCCGGCAAGACCGCTCTCGTCGCAAAGGCACTCGAGGGAGAGACGTTCCTCTACTTCCGCGCAGGAGGCAAGACCCCCCATCTTCTTCTTCAGGATTACCTGCGCCAGGTGCGCCAGAAGCTGGAACTCTATGTACCTTCGCGAGTTGTGACCTTCCCCACGCTGCTCGAATTTCTATTCGACAGCGCCCACAAAAGGCACTTCACGATTGTGATAGACAACCTGGAGATCCTGGTCTCCGACCCCACTTTCATCCCCTTCCTTGCCGAACTGTGGGATTCGAACAAAAGAGGTACCCACATAAACCTTATCCTCGTCTCGAATAACACGTTTGTTACGGTCCAGCTCTTCGACAACGAGCAGTCCCCGCTCGTGAACACGGCGGACTGCCGCATCAACCTCGGCTACTACACGGTGGCCCAGCTGAAGGAGCTGATGCTGCAGAAGGGCAGCGACCGCACTTCGGAAGACCTCCTTGCCTTCTATATGGCCACCGGCGGCATGCCTGACCTTACCCTTGCGGTGATGGCTGCCACTGATGGCTCTAAAGAGCAGATATTCAATTACTTACTGGCTTCAAACTCTCCGCTGGAGTCTGTTGCCGCCCGCCTTCTTTCCGGCGCGCTGGGCAAGAATGCAGATGTCTATTTCTCTATCCTTCAGCTGATTGCGTCCGGAACCAGGACTCAGGCGGCAATCGAGGACAGCCTCGGAGGAATGGTCATCGGCGGCCACCTTGCCAAGCTCGAGACAGAGTATCAGCTGATCACAAAGACGCGCCCCGTGCTTGCATCTGCGACGAGCAGGAATGTGGTGCGCTACTGCATAACAGATTTGTTCCTGCTCTTTTGGCTCAAGTATATTGAGGCCAACCGCTCCACTCTTGAGATAGAAGGCTACCAGAAAGTGCGCGAGATTGCTTTTGCCGACTTTGAAAATGCTGGAAAACAGGCACTTGTGCGCTATTTTACCCAGAAATTCTCCGAGCAGAACGGCATCGACGAGATAGGCAGCGACTGGGCGGCGGCCAAGCCCCTGCGCAGCCAGGCCCTCCGCCGCGAGTATTACTACACCAAGACCCGCCGGACAAAGCCCGCTCCCGCCCCCGAGGCCCCTCTGGAGATTGACATTGTCGCCCTTGACAAGCGCAAGAACAAGGCCCTTGTCGCCGATGTCTGCCTGTCCGCCTCGCAGTTCCGCAAGGACCCCTTCCTGGAGCGCCTCGCCGTCCTGAAAAAAGGCCCCCTAAAGGGCTATCTTATTGATTCAAGGGTGTTTACGATAGAAGATATGTAGCCTCAGGACTGCTGTTTGCGGCTGACCGATGCTCCGGTTATCAGCACCGGAGAGAGCGCAAGGCGCGTGACCTCGGGCACTGCGACACCGCTGATTTTCTCGAAAAGTATCCTGGAGGCGAGTTTGGCCATATCCTCCACCGGCTGGCTCACGCGGTGGATTGGCGGCACCATATAGTCAAGGTATTTGTTGTTGTCGAAGGAGATGATGGAGATGTCCTCCGGGATGCTGAGACCTGCCTCGCGAATTGCTTTTATCGCTCCCAGCAGGATAGTGTTGCTCAGGGCGAAAATAGCTGTAGGACAAGGATTTGAGCCAAGCAGAAGCTTGGTTTCCAGGTAGCCGTTCTGCACGGAGAATTCGTTGCCTCGGATTACTTCATATTCCTGCAGGCCGGCATCTTCCATCGCTTTCTTGTATCCCCTCACCCGCATCGTGTTAGGCATCGTGTCCGGAACTCCCTGGATGCAGGCTATGCGTTTGTGGCCGTTGGAGACCAGCAGTTCGGTGGCCTGCAGGCCGCCTTTGTAGTTGTTGGTCGTGACATATGACAGGGGAGCATCCTCGTAATACCTGTCCACGAGCACTACCGGGACCACGTTGCGGTTTATCTCTTCCAGCAGCGTGGAGTTGGCGGCGCAGGGGATGACTATAATTCCGTCCACTTGGCGGGAAAGGACCGCAGCCACTGCTTCGTCCTGGTTGGAACCGTCTTCCATCATATCCACCACGATGGTGGTGAAGTGCCTTGCGTGGGCCTCGGCTATTATGACGCTGGCCATATCGGCGAAGAAGGGGTTGGCTACCGACGGAATCAGCAGGCCTATGCTGTTGGTCTTGTTTTTGCGCAAACTTTGCGCTAAAAGACTTGGTGTGTAGTTACATCTCTGCGCTTCTGCCAGAACGCGCTTAACTGTCTCATCACTAATGCGATATTTATCGCCTTGTCCGCTCAGGACTCGCGATATCGTTGTCTGTGAACAGCCCAGACGGGCCGCCATTGTGGCCAGGGTTTCCTTCATTTTTCAAATAATCAGCGCAACAAATTTACAATTTTGCGCTATTTTTTGCTACAATTCCCTTGATTTTTTTACCTTCTCCGTCACGTTGCGCCCGTAAAAGCATCTATATTTACAGAAAACTAATGACCATCTATGGCACAGAAGAAAATTGTGGTCGTCGGAAGCAGCAACACCGATATGACCATAAAGAGCGGAAAGCTCCCGATTCCGGGAGAAACTGTTACCGGAGGTATTTTCTATATGGGACCCGGCGGTAAGGGCGCCAATCAGGCCGTCGCCGCAAAACGTCTGGGAGGCGATGTGACTTTCATATGCAAGGTCGGTTCGGACCTGTTCGGAGACAATTCCATAGCAGGATATGAAAAGGAGGGCATCGACACCTCCCATATCCTTCGCAGCAGCCAGGCTTCCGGGACTGCCTTGATCCTGGTTGATGCTGCCGGCGAAAACTGCATTGCAGTGGCCCCAGGGGCCAATTCGGACCTGTCAGAGGAAGATATCGACTCCATCGCACCTGTCCTTAAGCAGGCCGATTTCCTTATACTTCAGCTCGAGACCCCCGTCCCGTCCGTCCTTAAAGCGGCCAGGATTGCCAGGGAAGCGGGAGCATATGTAATATTGAATCCCGCGCCCGCGTGCGAGCTGCCCTGCGAGCTGTTCAAGTACATATCCCTGCTTGTCCCCAACCAGACCGAGGCATCGCTCCTGTCCGGCCTGCAGTGCCACGATGAGGAATGTCTCCTTGAAGCCGTAGCGCGTCTGAGGGCCAAAGGTGTTCAGGATGTGGTGGTTACGCTCGGCTCAAAGGGCTCCCTGGTCTGTCAAGACGGTCAGGTGGAGCGCATCCCCGCGCAGATAGTCCAGGCTGTGGACACGACTGCGGCGGGAGACACCTTCTGCGGAGCCATAGCCGTGGGACTGTCCGAGGCCCTGAGCCTTCCCTCTGCCGCCCGCTTCGCCACGAAGGCTTCCGCAATAACCGTCCAGAGAATGGGCGCACAGAATTCGATTCCCTATCGTAAAGACTTAATATAGAATAAGATATGTTTATCGTAAGCAGTTACTCCCTCGCAGTTATTTTCTGCTTTGTCACTATGTTGTGCTGGGGCTCCTGGGGCAATACCCAGAAGCTCGCCGCCAAGAGCTGGAGATATGAGCTCTTCTACTGGGACTATGTCATCGGTATGGTGCTCTTCTCGCTGCTGATCGCTTTCACGATGGGCAGTTTCGGCGAAGGCGGCCGTCCCTTCCTCCAGGATATAGGCCAGGCCTCCTGGAGCAGCCTCGGCTGGATATTGCTTGGCGCCCTTGTGTTCAACGTGTCCAATATCCTCCTGTCGGCTTCGACCTCGATTGCCGGTATGTCCGTGGCCTTCCCGCTGGGAGTCGGCCTTGCGCTGGTGGTGGGTGTGCTTAACAATATCATATTCCATCCCAAAGGCACGGAAAACATCCCCCTGCTGTTCATCGGCGTCGCCCTCATCGTGGTGGCTATGATATGCAACGGAGTGGCCTCAGGCAAGGTTTCGGCAGCGGAGAAGGACCCTGCAACCAGCCGCAAGGGCATCATCCTCGCGGTGCTCGCCGGTCTGATTATGTCCTTCTTCTCTGCCCTGGTGTATAACGGTGTAGACCTGGATAATTTCGTCTCACCCGCCGCCGGCAAGTGCACCCCCTACACCGCCATCGTGGTCTTCTCCATCGGCGTTTTCCTCTCCAATTTCATCGTGAACACGGTCGTGATGCGCAAACCTTTTGTCGGTGAGCCTGTTACGTATAAGCAATATTTTTGCGACGGCAATGCCAGGACCCACCTTGTAGGAATGCTGGGCGGCGCCATATGGTGCCTCGGCACGGCGCTTAACTACATCTCCGCCGGCAAGGCCGGTGCCTCGGTGAGCTATGCCCTCGGCCAGGGCGCCCCGATGATAGCCGCCATCTGGGGCGTCTTCATCTGGAAGGAATTCCGCGGCGGCGGCAAGAAGGTCACGGCCCTCCTCACCGCGATGTTCGTCGCCTTCATTGTCGGATTGGCACTGATAGTTGCAAGTGGAAATTAATAAAATGACTATCAGATATTTGCGCATACTGGCAGTCTTGCTCCTTATAACAGGGTGCAAGACTTCTCCTGCGCAAAACGGTCGAGAACCCCAGCCGATTCAGAGGGAGTCCAAAGATCCTGTAACGATAAGCCGGATTGCCGTTACGCCACAAGGCAAACCCTATCTTGAAGTAGACGGCGAGCCTTTTGCCGTTTATGGCGCCCAGATAAGGATTGACGTTTTCCGTTCCGTGGACAAGATGGAGTGGAAGGATATCGAACCGTATTTCCGTACTGCCGGCGAGTTCGGCCTCAATTGCGTCCAGGTCCCTCTGCCATGGAAGTTCCTGGAACCAAACCAGGATGAATACTCCTTTGATGAGTTGGACCAGATTCTTTCGCTCGCGGTAAAATACTCCCTGAAGGTCGAATTGCTGTGGTTCAGTACCAATTTCATAGGGGACACCTACTCCTGGCTGGTCCCGAACTATATCCTTTCAAAGTCGGCCCTGCGGCTGAACCGTGAGGGTGCAAGCAGCTTCCACGCCCTATACGGCTATACCTATTCCATCTCTTTCGATGATCCATATGTGCTTGAAAGGGAAAGACTTGCGCTGACAACTCTCTTCGCCCACATACGGGACTGGGACGACGCACACGGACAGGTACACCCCGTGATAACATGCCAGGTTCACAACGAGCCCGATGCCCTGGTGCGCTGGCGTCTTGACGAAAAGAAGATAAGCTGGAAAGACGGCACCCCCCTGACCAAGAAGGAAGGCTGGGACATGACCTTGAAGGCGCTTGACGCGGCCGGTAAGGCAGTGCAGGCCAGCGAATACAAGGTAGCCACGCGCACCAATATAATATCCGGCAACGGCGTAGATGACTTCCCGCAGACCCCGGGCATTTCGCCGAAGGATGTCTATGCCTTGGACGGGATAGATTTCCTGAGCTATGACCCCTACATGCAGACGGTTAACCAGATAGCCAGTGAGGTCAGCGCATATGCTTCATTGTCAGGTAATTACCCTCTCATAGCCGAGAACCGCGGAGACTTCTCGACCAGCGCGTCGCTTATGCTGGCGGCATCTGCTCTCGGTGGAGGTTATGATATTTATGACCTTGCAACAAGTCCATTTATCACGTCAAATAGCGCTCCCCCTTTTAATTCTGAAGGAGTATTTGATGTCAATCTTGACAAGAAACCACACACAGACAAGGTGAAAAGAATTCTTGCCGGCCTCGTGGCTAACGGCAAAGAGGTGGCATTGACGCCGAAGGAGGATTTCGCAGCATTCAACATCATTACCGACAATCCGAAGGAAGAGCTTTCACAGAGGATATGTACAAGTGGGGCGGTACTTGATTTTGAGACCAGTTCCGGTGCATTGGCTTTTGTCCTTGACAGGGGAGACCGCCTTGTAGCCTACTCAACTGCCGAGGCAACGCTGAAGGTAAGCGGTGGCAGACTGACCGACAGCTCCGACAACACGTTGACACTGGAGGCTGGTAAGACATATATCCTGCCATTCCAGTCCGACGGCCCACAATCAAGCACAACCATTAAAAACATAGGAACAATATTCAGATAGATATGAGAAAGGTATTGACAGTCATTATCCTGCTACTTGCCGCATCACTGGCAGCAATGGCCCAGCAGGTCTTCTCCGGCAGAGTCGTCGATTCGGGCGGCGCGCCGCTCCCGGGAGTTTACATCCAGGGAGAGCTGAGCGGACGTTCTGTTGGCACGATTACCGCCGATGACGGCACGTGGTCTTTGAAAGCTGATTCAAGCACCCCTTTGACATTCAACTGTTTAGGCTACGTGTCCGAAGTTCGCGAAGCCGGAGCGGCATCCGTGGTTGTCCTTCAGGAGGACAAGCAGGTGCTCGAAGAAACGGTCATAGTCGGTTTCGCCACCCAGAAGAAAATCAACCTCACCGGTTCTGTGTCCACGGTGGAAGCAAAGCAACTTGAAAACATACCTGTCGGCAATACCGTCCTTGCCCTTCAGGGCCAGGTCCCAGGCCTTAGCATCAAGCAACGCAGCGGCCAGCTTTATGGCAGGGACCCTTCCATGAAAATCCGCGGGACAGGCACTATTGGCGATGGCTCAAGCGGCAACGTCCTGGTTCTGGTGGACGGGATGGAAGCGAATATATATACCATCAACCCCCAGGACATTGAAAGCATATCCGTCCTTAAAGACGCAGCGGCATCATCCATTTATGGCTCACGTGCTCCTTTCGGCGTTGTTTTGATAACCACCAAGAAAGGCCGCGAGGGCCGTGTAAGCGTCAATTACAATAACAGTTTCCGTTTCAGTTCTCCACTGAATCTTCCATCATCTGCGGATTCCTATTCATGGGCCCTGTATTTCAATGAGGCTGCCCATAATGACGGCAACGGCGACGACATTACGGCGGCAAGGCTCCAGCGAATCAAAGATTACCAGGACGGGGTTATATCATACAACACCATCCCCGTCGGAAACCAGTGGGGTACTGCCTACACCGAAGGCAACGATAATATCGATTACTACGACGTCTTCTACAAGGATGTGACAACCGCACAGGAGCATAACTTGAGCTTCACCGGTGGCAATTCCGCAATGAATTACTTTATCTCGGCCAATTACCTCAAGGAAGACGGCCTGTTGAACTGGAAAGACCTTGACGGATTGCAGAGAATCAATGTTTTCGGTAAAGTGGAGGCGCATCCGTTCACATTCATCGATATCACCTATTCCACTCGTTTCATCAAGGAGAACTATCATGAACCTACCGTCCTGTGTGATGACATATTGCAATATTTCGGGCAATATCTGTGGCCGGTAGCTCCGCTTTATGACCCCAACGGCATACTGTTCAACGATTTGGCGCTGCGTTTTTCCCAGGGCGGACAGAGGACTATAGACAATACTTCCTTCGCACATCAGTTCAACTTCACCATCAGGCCTTTCAAGGGGATGCGGGTCGTAGGTGACGTCAACTACCGCTACCACTCCTGGTTCAACATGATTGTTGACCGCGAAGTCTGGCAGACATGCATAGACGGCGTGTCCAAAGGGTCGGTCTGGGATGACGGTACAGGTGTCGCGAATGACGACGGAAGGGGCCAATATTTAAACACGAACCTCTACACCGACTACGAAAAGCAGCTTGGAGGCCATTATTTCAAACTCCTTGCCGGCTTTCAAATTGAGAGATACAGGGAAAATACAACCTACGCCCGCAAGGCCGGTCTCATAGTTCCCAGCATAACATCCATCAACACCACTTCCGGAACGCTTTATGGTGAGAAAGTAACCCCGGATGCCAACGGTGGAATGGCGGAATGGCGCACCGCCGGCTTCTTCGGTAGATTGAACTACAACTACAAGGAAAGATACCTCCTGGAAGCTAACCTGCGTTACGACGGTTCCTCCAGGTTTGCGCCCGATAAGCGCTGGGGTCTTTTCCCTTCTGTTTCAATTGGTTACAATATTGCGAAAGAGGACTGGTTCAGCGCTGCGCTACCTTGGATAGGCACGTTGAAGATACGTGCTTCCTACGGCTCCCTAGGCAACCAGAACACAACCTCTTTTTACCCCACCTACGAGCTGATGGGCTTCGCCAATGCTACAGGCCAGTGGCTCATTGGCGGTGAAAAGCAAAATATCGCATGGCCGGCCTCGAAGATAAGTTCCTCTCTCACATGGGAAAGGATCAAGTCATGGAATGTAGGATTTGATTTCAGCATGCTGGACGACAGGCTGTATGGTTCATTTGAAATGTTCTCCCGCAGCACTACTGACATGATAGGCCCCGCCGATGAACTGCCGGCCATTTTTGGATGGGAAGTGCCCAAGACAAACAATACCGACCTTGAATCGCGCGGCTTTGAACTTGAAATCGGCTGGAAGGACAGGGCGTTCTCGTCCCTGGATTATGGATTGAGGTTCAACCTGTCCGACGCAGTCACCAAAGTAACCCGTTATTCCAATCCTTCCCTGACCATCGGAGCCTATTACAGCGGCATGATGATGGGCGAGTTCTATGGCTATGAAACCATTGGGATAGCACGTTCGGAAGAAGAGATGCTTGAACATCTGATTTCGCTGCCCAATGGTGGTCAGGATGCCCTTGGCAACAACTGGCAGGCGGGAGATATCATGTACAGGGACCTGAATAATGACGGAAAGATTGATTCCGGCTCATGGACCATTGATGACCCCGGAGACCAGAGGCTAATCGGCAACTCCACACCCCGATTCCTTTTCGGTCTTGACCTGAATGCCGCATGGAAAGGCATAGACGTGAGAGTGTTCCTGCAAGGAGTCGGAAAGAGGGACTACTTTGAAGACAGCAAATATTTCTTCGGCACAAAGGGTTGGAGCAAGTGGGGCACCATGGTGCTCAAGCAGCATCTGGATTATTATAGGGATGACCCCGACAATCCTCTTGGGGTTAACATAAACAGCTACTATCCAAGACCTTATCTGGATTCTGGCAAGAACTACCAGTGGCAGACCTACTTTATGCAGGATGCTTCATACCTCCGCATAAAGAACGTCCAGATAGGCTACACTTTCCCGCGGGCCCTTACCCGCCGGATAAAGGTGGAGAATCTCCGGTTCTATTTCTCCGGAGAGAACCTGCTGACCTTCACCAGGATGACCGACCTGTTCGACCCGGAAACCATAGGAGAAAACCAACAGGGCAACGTCTATCCCCTTACGCGCACTTACTCATTCGGACTCAGCATAACTTTCTAGGAATATGAAAAAGTACATCATAATATCTTTCGCGGCATTGGGGATAGTCTCAGGATGTAACGGTTTCCTTGACCTAAAGCCGGAATCGAGTCTGTCTCCTGCCCAATATCTGACAACTGAGGATAATGTAGGTGCTTATGCCACGGATCTTTACAATACCCTTCCTGTCCACGGGGTGGATAGCTGGGGAACATGGAAGAACGATACCGACACGGACAACATGGCCTATAGTAACCCCAGCGAAATATTCGCGCCCGGTTATTGGAAGGTGAGTCAGACCGGAGGAAGCTGGTCATTCGACGAGATTTATCGCTGCAATTATTTCTTTGATAACGTAATGGAATCTTTTGAGTCGGGTAAGATCACTGGTTCAGCTGACAATATCAGGCACTATATAGGTGAAGTGTATTTTTTCCGTGCATGGTGCTATTTCAAAAAGCTTAAGGCCCTGGGCGATTTTCCGATTGTAACCAAATGTCTGAGCGACAATATGGATGAACTCACTGCAGCCAGTGTCAGAAGGCCGCGCAACGAAGTCGCCAGATTTATCCTGGACGACCTCGACAAGGCCATATCATACATGAAGGACATCCCTCCCAAGGGTGGAACCAACAGACTCTCAAAGGATTGTGCACGATTGTTCAAATCCAGGGTAGCATTGTATGAAGGCACTTGGCTGAAATACTTCAAAGGCTCTGCTTTCGTTCCCGGGACGGACTCCTGGCCTGGGAAAGAGACCTGGCCGGACTTCTCGTGGCCGCTTGGCAGCATAGATGCTGAGATTGACTGGTTCCTTGACATTTGTATGACTGAGTCCAAGGCGATAGCAGATAAATATGCACTGACTCCTAATACTGGACTCTTTCAGGATTCGGCTACTGCGGCCCCTAACCCATATTTTGATATGTTCGGGGCGGTCGATATGTCCATATATCCGGAGGTCCTTCTGTGGAAACAGTATTCGGTTTCCGAAGGAGTAGTTAATTCTGTGGTCGAGTTCTCTGCGGCCGCGAATTTGGGATATGGCACGACCAAGAGTATGGTGGATGCATTCGTGATGGCTGACGGAACTCCCATATATGACTCTGCAAGCGGATACCCTGGTGATGAAGACCTTCTTAAAATCACACAGGGCAGGGATTCGCGTGCAGTGCTCTTTATCAAGAAGCCAGGAGATCTCAACCTTCATTCCGAAGGCGGTCCCGAGACATTTGTAACCGAGCCATGGCCCAATCTCGTAAACTCAGCTGCATCAATGAAATACACTACGGGATATACATTGCGCAAGGGGCTTAATTTTGACGGCTCAATGTCCGTTCGAAACAAGAGTTGTGTCGGATGTATTATCTTCCGTGCGGTAGAAGCTTATCTCAACTATATCGAAGCCTGCTACGAGAAGACAGGAGCCATTGACGCTAATGCCGACACTTATTGGAAAGCGATTCGCTCCCGCGCCAATGTGGGAGAATACACGGTGACAATCGCAAAGACGGACATGACCAAGGAGAGCAAAACCGACTGGGGTGCCTGGTCCGCCGGTGCCCTGGTCGATCCGACTTTGTTCAACATCCGGCGCGAACGCCGTTGCGAGCTTATGGCGGAGGGCTTCCGTGCCGCCGATGTGCGTCGCTGGAGGGCGATGGACCAGATGATAGACGCGCCTTATCATCCTCTTGGCGTGAACCTCTGGGGTTCCCTCTGCACGAATGCCGATTTCCTTGCGGTCAACGACAATAATCTCAAGCCGAACGAGAATGTCTCCCCGAAAAGTTTCAGCACATATTATGCGCCATATCATATCCTTGAAAACAACAGGGTATATGATGGCTACCGCTGGAAGATGGCCCATTATCTCGATCCTATCGCCGTCCAGCATTTCCTGATAACCGGAGGTGGAAGCGTCGATAATTCCATATTGTACCAGAATCCTGGCTGGCCGACGCAGGCCGGACAGGGCGCTAAATAAAGAACCTGAAAATGAAGTATCTGAGTATTATACTGTCCATCATTACGATGATCTCATGCGCTTGTTCCAGATTAGGCGGGGATTCTGGAACTGATTCCAAGCCGGGCGGGACCTCCAAGCCGGAAGCGACCGTGGAGCGGCCATACCGCCTTACGGTGGACGGGAAGCCATTCTTGATGCTTGGCTCCCAACTCCGCATGGATTTTTTCCATTATCTGGACCACAAGGGACTGGACGAACTCGATAAATATTTCGAATTGGCAGCCAGCCTCAACATCACCGTGGTGCAGCTGGCATTTTGCTGGAGCGATGTCGAGACGGAGTATGACGTATATACGGACAAAACCATAAGGGCATATATAGACTACTGTCGCAAATATGACCTGAAGGCGGAATTCCTGTGGTTCGGCAGTTTTATGTGCGGCTTTTCCGTGGAATACTATATGCCCTCCTATATAACGGAAGACGATCAAACGTATCTCCGTTACCCCATTAACGGATGGAATGGATGGGAAGGCTGGACCTACTACCTCAGGCCGGGTTCCACAGCCTTGCTGGAACGTGAGACGAAGGCCATAGGCAAGATGATGGAATTCATAGACGCATATGACTGTGAACTCGGGAGGCCACATACAGTGATAGGAATACAGGTTGAGAACGAGCCCGACATGCTTCCGAATCGCCATTACAGTGTGCTTGGGAAGACGAGTTCCGACCTTTGGCCTTCAATGCTCCTTCATCTGGAACAAACGGGCAAGGCCGTCAAACAATCGCCGTATGATTGCTATACAAGGGTCAACTTCACGATTGACGAAGGCTATGCTAAGTGGAGTGAACAGGTTATAAAGAGGGGCGGCATTGATTATATAGGAATTGACCCGTATGTGTCCGACGTGAACAGGATTGGGGAACTGATAACATTCCTGGGGTCCCTGGACGGCAACTTCCCGCATATCGCCGAAAATGGTGGGGAGTTCTACAACAATGACATCATGACACTGAAAGCCCTTTCCATGGGAGGTGGTTATGAGGTATTTGAAGTGGTCACGACACCTGATCCGCAGCTAAAAGACTATACACTAAGAGGAATATATAACCCTGATTTCACGCCAAAGGGCCAAACACAGCGTTTGATTGATGCATATGCCATTTTCAAGGGCGCCTGGTATGATTTCGCAACTGCACCCGTTGAAAACATCCATGGTTTCAACCTGCAGAAATCCGAAGGCAGCGACAACACGTCTGAAACGGCCAGTTTAATCAGTTTAAGCGGTGCAAGCCTGAGGTGGACCACGTCGGAGCGCGGAGTTGCATTCGCGATAGAAGGAAAGGATTACATAATACTGGCATCCACTAAAGCGGATTTGTTCGAACTCGCCAGGACACCTTCGTCGGCCGAGACCGGACGCTATAACTCCGAAGGGGAGTGGATTGTCGAAAACCAGGTGACTCTCGGCGCATCCTTCAAAGCCGAAGGTGGAAAAGTATATAGGATAAAGCTGTAAATATTTGATTATATGATACATATCAGAAAAATAGCATTGACATTGGCAGCAATCCTGACAGCGGCTTGCTCGCAGGCTCCTGCCAGTATTGACACAGACCGCGAAGAAATATTAATCAATTTTGAGGGCGGTTCTGTCAATATGAAGGTCACAGCTAACGTCGAGACTCTCACTACCATTGAATACGAGGAAGGCGACGACTGGATATTCCTTCTTCCCCGAAAGCTCTGGGGCAATGGCGTCCTGTCATTCACCATCAAGAAATACTCCTCTTTCGAAAAGGACCGTCACGCAGTGGCAAGGATAGTCGGCCAGGGGGTTGAAAAAGAGGTCCGTATCACACAGTCGGCAAAACCGAAGGCGGCAGCAACTGACCTTGACCTGGAAAGGACAAGTCTTTCGGCCGATGTTGAAGGCGGAAAATGGACCATAGGTGTGTCAGCTGTAGGGGAATGGACGGCGAGCAGTCCTGTGCCTTGGTGCACGATAGAAGGGGGGTCAGGGAATGGGGAAGGCAGCTTTGTCGTAAGTGTGGAAGCATCTCCTGATTATCAGTATCGCAAGACGGAAGTGACCGTGAAATCCGGTACGATCGAGAGGAAGCTTGTCGTGGAGCACGTCGGAACGACGATAGGTGATGCCATATGGGCCAATTCCAATGTGGATGAGCCTGACACCTTCGGCGCTAACTGCGAGGTGCGCGGCAAACTGTATCAATATAACAGCAAAGTTCCTTTCCCCACATATGCCAACAACACGGAAGCGTCTTCCACGGAACCTGTACCCGGATTCCCGACGGGAGAATTCAGTGACGGAAGCGAGACCTGGAAGGAAGAGAACGATCCTTGTCCGGGCGGATGGAGAGTGCCTTCGATCGATGAGATTTGCACCCTTGTGGGGCATGGGGATCCTGAGCCCAAGTTCTGGGTAGACTATTGGCTGGAGAAAGGTCGCAAGGTGGTCGGGGCATATGTCGGAATTGACCGCACTACCATCCAGGATGAAGTCACCACGGAGAATATGATGGGCTGTATATTTATCGCCCAGACAGGTTGTATCGACCGCTTCACCGCAACGATGGAGAACTGGTGGGATATCACTTTCTGGAGCTCTACCAACGTGGGACAGACATGGGACATGAGATTCATATGGATGAACGGGAATCAGGATTATTCGGTGACTGACTGGTCCGGTTCCCGCTTCGGCAGAGCTGTCCGCTGTATTAAGAAATAGTTGATCATGAATAAGTTATCTATACTAATCATTTCCTTTATCCTTTGTACTTGCGCACAGCGGCCGGCGCCAGTGGATATCATATTCGACACAGATCTCGGCAATGACGTGGATGACGCCGTTGCCCTGGTGATGCTGCACCGCTATGCCGATATGGGCTTTGCCAATATCCTTGCGGAAGGACTTTCCAAAGAGGGTGAAGCTCCAGCTCGTTGTATGGATATCTTCAACGACTGGTACGGTCACAAGGGAGTTCCGTTCGGTATAATCCATGGAGGTGCTGATTGCGAGACGGATGCCGTCAATTATGCCAAGGCTGTTGCAGATGAATACAGAGGCATGACAGATGCTTCCGGCCTTCCCGAGAGCCACGTACTGTATCGCGCTATACTTTCTTCCCGCCCCGACAATTCGGTGGTTTTCGTGACGGTTGGGTTCTCGACCAACATGGCCAGGTTGCTCGAACACGACAAGCCCCTTGTGGCCAGGAAGGTGAAAAGACTTGTCATGATGGCCGGCAATTTCACCCCAGAGGAGACTCCCGAGTATAATGTCTGGAAGGATATCGAATCTGCCCGGAAAGTCGTGGAAGAATGGCCTACTGAGGTGGTGTTCGCTCCTTTTGAGCTTGGAATCCAGGTTAACTATCCGGGTTCTGTCATAGAGGAATCATTTGCTGAAGAAGAGCCGCTGACCACGGCATATAAAGCCTATCTTCCCATGCCATATGACCGACCGTGCTGGGACCCTGCGGCGCTTGTTTATGCCGTGGAAGGACCTCGGTTTTTCTCTGAGTCCGAGCCAGGAACAGTGAAAATAAATCCTGCAGGAGTGACTGTGTTCGAGCCTTCAAAGGATGGTCATCACAAGGTGTTGTCGGTTACCTGCGCCCAGGCCAAGGTACTGAAAGACAGAATAGTGGAATTAACGACAGGATATAATGAATAAGCCCCTGACAGTTTTGGTCTTGTTGCTTGCAGCCTCTTCCTCGTTTGCGCAGGAAGTGGCCCGGCAGGTGTGGAATGACGGATGGTTGTTCCGCATGGAGGACGACAAGTCTTTTGCGTCGGAGGAGTATGACGATTCCTCTTGGAGGGAGCTGTCGGTGCCGCACGATTGGGGCATTGAACAGCCGTTCGTGCAGTCGAATCCAGGGGATACAGGAAAGCTACAGTGGTGGGGCACGGCATGGTACCGCAAGCACTTCTCATTGGACGAGGCAGGCTCGTATATGCTTGATTTTGGAGGGGTTATGTCCAATGCCACGGTCTATGTCAACGGCAGCCTCGCCGGCGGAAGGCCTTATGGATATTCCTCTTTCAAGGTGGATATGGGCCCTTTCCTCCACGAGGGCGACAACGTCGTTGCGGTGCGTGTGGACAACAAGCCCAATTCCAGCAGATGGTATCCCGGAGGAGGCATATACCGGCCGGTCTATCTGATTAAGGGCGGCGTTATACGTGAGACATATGTCACCGTCGATGAGATCAATGACAGTGGCACTGCGACCGTGACGGTCAGGACTGTCCTCGGTTGTGCCGGGGATTTCGAACTTAAATCTACGATTAACCTCCCCGGGAAGCCTTTCTTCGGTACCGGAACCGAAGCGATTGAGAAGAGATTGACAGTGAAGGACGCATGGGACGGGACCGTCGCCGTGCAGGTGTTCAGGATTCCCAGGGCCAGGATATGGTCTCCGGAAACTCCAGAACTGCTGACAGTTATAACGGAAGTTACTGACCTTTCCAAGCATATGGTTGACAGTTATTCAACCATTTTCGGAATACGCACCATCTTATGGGAACCGGATGGTTTCTACCTTAACGGGCAGAAGACTTTCCTCAAGGGCGTCTGCCTGCACCATGATGCGGGAGCGCTCGGAGCCGTTTGGAACGAAGCTGTGTGGGAGAAGCGCCTGGGGCAACTTAAGGAGATGGGCTGCAATGCCATACGCAGCTCCCACAATCCCCCGGCCCGGGAGGTTCTAGACCTTTGCGACCGAATGGGATTCCTGGTAATCGACGAGTTGACGGACACATGGACTGTGGCAAAGAAGCCCAATGGCTATGCCACGCTATTCGATGAGTGGGCGGAGCGGGACCTTGTGGACATGATTCACCGAGACCGCAACCACCCGTGTATAATTGCTTGGAGCATAGGCAACGAGTGCGGCGAGCAGGGCTATCCGGACAAATGGGATATTCCCCGCCGGCTTACTGACATATGCCATCGCGAAGACCCTACTCGGCCTACTACCGCAGGAAATGACAATCTCTGGGCCTCGACTCAGGATTACCGGCACACCATTGACGTCTATGGCTTCAACTATAAGCCCCACGCTTACAAGGAGTTCCACGAGGCTAACCCTTCCAAGCCATATTTTGGAAGCGAGACCGCTTCATGTTTAAGTACGAGAGGTTTCTATATGTTCCCTGTTTCCGACGAGAAGGAATCCGGTTGGATATATGGCGAGCCTTATCAAGTGAGTTCATATGACCTTTACGCCCCTTGGTATGCGTCAAACCCTGATTATGAGTGGGGATTCGAAGATGAGAACCCATCCTGCGCCGGGGAGTTCGTGTGGATCGGTTTCGACTACCTCGGGGAACCGGCGCCATATAACTTTGACTATACAGTGTTGACTAACTACCATGACGAAACGGCACGCAAGGCAGCTGAGAAGGAGATTGAGGAGATGAGCCGTAATGCTCCGCCTTCCCGCAGTTCCTATTTCGGCATATTCGACCTCGCCGGCTTCCCCAAGGACCGTTACTGGCTCTACAAATCGCGCTGGCGCCCTTCCGAGCCCATGGCGCACATCCTGCCCCACTGGACCTGGCCCGGACGCGAAGGCGAAGTGACGCCCGTGCACGTATATACATCCGGCGACAGTGCCGAACTGTTTGTTAATGGCAAGTCCCAGGGCCTGCGCAAGAGTGGCCCCAAAGAATACAGATTGCGCTGGGATTCAGTGGTTTATGAGCCCGGCGAAGTGATGGTCGTGGCCTACAAGGACGGCTCCGAATGGGCCCGCGACACCGTACGCACGGCCGGAGCTCCCGCCGCGCTGAAGCTCTCCGCCGAGAGCTTCCAGGACCTGCGGTTCGTGACGGTAACGGTCGTGGACAAGGATGGAGTGACAGTCCCCACGGCGACTAACGAGCTGACCTTCAGCGTGTCCGGCCCAGCCGACCTGCTCGCCACCGACGCCGGCGACGCCACCTCCCACGTGTCGTTCCAGAGCCCGACCCTCCCCGCCTTCGCCGGCCTCTGCTCCGCCATAGTGCGCATCCAACCGCGCCCCACCCCGAGGCCCGGCATGCGCGCCGTCCCCCAGAAGCCCGCCACCCTCACCGTCTCATCCCCCAATCTCACTCCATGTGAGTTTATTATACGCTAAGGAAACAAGTAAAAAAATACAGCTATGAAGTACAAAATCGTTTTGGTCCCGTTGGTTATGCTGGCCATGTTTGGCTGCCAGGGCGGTGCCGTTGAGCCAGAAAAGCAGGGCCCTTCAGAGGAAACATCCCAGGACCCTTCAAAAGAACCTGGACCTGCTGTCGTAGAACTCACGGCCCCGGTGCTTACAATTGACGCGACTTCCGTTGCCCTTGACGCTGGGTCTGACGGGCAAGCGCTGAAGCTTTCGTGGACTTCAGCCGGGGAGGGCGCTGAGTATAAAGTAGAGGCCGGGACCGCCACTCCTTCCGTGTTTGCGGCTTCTGGACTGGAAAAGATATTGACACATAAAGATTTAGCTTCTCTTGGAGATGCACCTTTTACAGTCACGTTTAAAATAAAGGCCAGTGCGGAGGGTAAAACGGATGTTTGGTCCAACGCAGTCAAAGTGACAGTTATCGTACTTCCCGAAAAACTGTATATTTATTTTTGGGACTGGAAAGATGCAACGAATGCCAGGGAGATGGAGCAAATTGAAAGAGGTGTGTTCGCATGGACGGGAGACTGCTCTCCCTGGGAGTTCAAGTTCCTCACTTCAAATACGAATTCACTGGATTATTGGACAGGTTTTTTCAGGGATGATACCGCCTCCGATTACTGGACAATGACTCCGGCTGAAAGCGGTAGCGAAGCTACATTCAAGCTTAATGACGTAGGTGAGAGTGCGGGTAATTACACTATTACCGCCAATCTCAATAAGCTGAAAGTCAGTTATGTAAAGAATTCCGTCGCATATCCTGAGCACCTCTATATCTATTTCTGGGCCTGGGAAGATCCCGCCAAAGCCCAGGAGATGGAGAATAAGGGTAACGGCGTCTATGTCTGGACCGGCTACTGCAATCCATGGGAGTTCAAGTTCATGACCACCTTGGGTGAATACTGGACGGGTTACTTCCGCGACGATTCGGCCGCCGACTATTGGACGCTTCGCGAAGGCGGCGAACAATGCGTGTTCAAACTTGAAGACAAAGGCCTGCCTGGCGGTAATTATACCATTACGGTGGATCTCAAAACCATGAAGGTATCCGTAGCCGAAAGTAGCAGCGAGCTGCCCGAAAACCTGTATATCTACTTCTGGGAATGGGAGGTTGCGACCAATGCTTCCCAGATGACCGCACTTGGAAACGGCAAGTTCACATGGAGCGGCATATGCCCCCGCTGGAACATGAAGTTCACGACCTCCAAGGCAACGTCAGATGACTATTGGACAGGCTATTTCAGGGATCCCGACGCTGAAGATTACTGGACACTGAAGGAAGGTTCCAACCAGTGCATGTTCGATTTGAACGGGGTGGGACGAGACGGCTGGTGGACAATAAACGTGGACCTCAACACCATGAAGGTGGAACCCATTCCTCATATCTGGCTGATAGGCAGCGCTTTCTCATGGGGATGGGATAGATCCATTGCTGAAGAGATGACCTATCTGGGCGACCACCAGTTCACCTGGACCGGCACCATAACTAACGGTGAAGACGGATTGTTCAAATTCCTCGTCAGACAGGACGGCGACTGGTATGGCTACTGGCGCAACAGCACCACCGAGAACTACTGGATTGCCGGAGAGGATTATAATGACGACGCCCTGTTCGCTGTGACCGAAGCAGGGATATCTACCGGAACCGAGGTAACCATTACTCTCAACACCTCAACCGGAGTAGTTGCAATAACTTCAGTAGAATAGTTTGACTAACACGCAAAACCAAATAACCATGAAAACAATTGATTTTAAGGGGAGATTTCCCTATGAGGCTCCTGTGATGGAATCGTTGGAGATTCGCATCGAGGATGGTATTCTTACCGGATCACAAGTCCGTAAAAACGTCGGAATTGAGATCATGGATATGGATGATGACGAATTTGACTGGTAATCGGGAGGACACGACTATGAAAAAGTTGATATATCTTGCAGTAGCCGTTCTTACACTTGCGGCCTGCGCTCGAGAGCTCGCACTGGAAAACGAGTCTAATCTGTCTACTAACAAAGTCTCCATCAAGGCTACCCTTGAGCAGGAAGACATCACTAAGGCAGAACTAAACATGGCCAGCGGCGCTGCCAGCTGGGAAATGGGCGATGAAATCGCCGTCCACACCAAGCTCGGCAAACTGGCAATCCTTGAAGCCGAATCCGCCGGTTCTTCCGTTACATTCTCCGGTAGTCTCACGCCCGGTGATGAAATCTTGGATGGTGCTATCGCTTACTATCCTGCTTCCATAGCTATTGAAGGTGACGCAACTAAGGTTAACCTGCCATCTTCGTACAGTAGCGCTGCCGTTTCCGTCAGAGGTTTCCCCCTTCGCGGTGTCCTTACTGGTGACGCTGTAACATTCAAACATATTGGAGGTTTGATAAAGATTACTGTCAACAATGTTCCTGCAGATGTTACGTCTATTGTTTTAACTGCAAAGAAAAAAGCCATTAGCGGAGTTGTTGAGGTGAATGTCGCAAACCCTTCCGAACCAAAATGCGTGGCAGGTTCCGCCTCCTCTTCAATAACCATAGCTTCTGCGTCTGCTGACCGTCCTTCCGGCACTGCCACCCTTTATATCCCTGTCCCTACAGGAGAATTGACAGGTGGTATTTCTGTAGCATTGAAAGAGGGCGCCGCGACAGTATCCGTCAAAGCAACTGAAAAAAATGTGTCCATCACCAGGGCGAAACTCTTCAATATGAAGCCTTTCGGTTCCGTTGCCCTTCCCGAACACCTTTACATTTATTTCTGGGCATGGTCAGATGTCGCGAACAGTCAGGAGATGACTCAGATTGCTCCTGGCGTGTTCACCTGGACAGGTACTTGTCCGGAATGGGAGTTTAAGTTCCTGACTTCAAATACCGATTATTGGACAGGTTATTTCCGTGACGATACTGCAGCTGATTACTGGACTGTCCGAGAGGGTGGTGACCAATGTATGTTTAGTCTCCATGACCATGGCCTTGCCTCCGGTGAATATACAGTCAGGGTTGACCTTGGTACGATGAAGGTGTCTGTTTTTAAACCTGTTCTTTATGTTTACTTCTGGGATTGGAACGATACTCCGGAGTCTGGTGGCGGTGCCAAAAATGCAGTTCAAATGACTTATCTCGGAGATGGGAAGTTCACCTGGAGCGGCATATGCCCCCGTTATAACATGAAGTTCACTACCTCCAATGCAGTGCCGGATGACTATTGGACCGGCTATTTCAGGGATGCGTCCGCTGCAGACTACTGGACGCTGAAAACCGGTAACGACCAGCAGATGTTCAATTTGGATGTCGAAGGTCGAGACGGATACTGGACCATAAACGTGGACCTCGTCACAATGAAGGTGGAAGCTATTCCTCACATTTGGCTGATAGGTAGCGCATTCTCATGGGGTTGGACTAGAGAAGACGCTGAAGAGATGACTTATTTGGGTAACCATCAGTTCACATGGACAGGAACCATATCCAACGGTACCGACGGTATATTCAAGTTCCTCGTAAGGCAGGACGGCGACTGGTACGGCTACTGGCGCAACTCCACCGCGACCGACTACTGGGTCGCCGGAGAGCTTTATAATGAAGACGCCCAGTTCTCCGTGGTCGAGGCCGGCATAGCCACTGGAACAGAGGTTACAATCACCCTCAACACTGCCACAGGGGCAGTTACGATAAACCCTGTCTAATGTCATTAATATATTAATATTCAATATAATGAAAAGATTCCTAATCCTGTTTGCAGCGGCAGTAGCACTTGCTGTGGGTGTCGCAATGACATCATCTTGCCGCAAGTCGAATATTCAGAAGCCATCGGATATTCAGAAGCCATCGGAGCCTGCCAAGGTGCGCATTTCACCTGTTTTTACAAAAGTGACTGAAACTGCATTTGAAAAAGGCGATGCAATCGGAGTGAACATAATCCTTCCTTCAGGACCGTATGCCACCAACGCCTGCATGACTTACGACGGCAACTTGTTCTCCTCTGACCTTGAATGGTATGACAGCGATGCCAGGTCCACCGTCAAGGCGTGGTATCCTTATTCATCATCAGTTCCCGGCAGTTTCACCGTGAAGACGGACCAGTCAGGCGGGCTCTCCTCCTCCGACTTCGTCGCGGGGACCCAGGCGGGAGTAATCCCTTCCGTCGAGCCCGTGTCCCTCTCGTTTACGCACAGGATGAGCCGCCTAGAAGTGGTGATTACCAACAATACTGAAAAAGTTTTCAGCGACCTTCGCATTGGTGGTCTGGTGGCCGACGCGTCGCTTTCCGACGATTTTGTCGCCAGCGCGAATCCTTCGGGGTCCAAGGTGGATATCACTCCCTGTCTGATAAATGACCGTTATTACCTGATATTCCCTCCCCAGTCGGCATCCTTGACCGTCAAGTTCTCCCTGGATGGCTCTCCCCGCGAAATGACGATTCCTACGGCATCGTTCGCTGCGGGCTTCCAGAACACGATAGAACTGACTGAAACATCAGTGAAACTCTCCGGGCATATTACCGGCTGGGACAGTACCCCGGGAGGGAACACCGACGATCCTTCAGAGCTTCCGGAAAAGCTCTACATCTATTTCTGGGCCTGGGGAGATGCCACTAATGCCCAGGAGATGGAGAAGACCGCGGATGGCGTGTTCTCCTGGACGGGTGACTGCTCGCCGTGGGAGTTCAAGTTCCTGACTTCCAACGCCACTTCCGACGATTACTGGACTGGATACTTCCGCGATGATTCCGCCTCAGATTACTGGACGCTTCGCGAAGGCGGCGCTGAATGTATGTTCAAACTGAACGACAAAGGAATGTCCGCCGGTAATTATACCATTACGGCGAATCTCAACACCTTGAAGGTCACTGTGGTTGAAAATGTCACTTCTACGTCTGATAACCTGTACATTTATTTCTGGGAATGGGAAACTGCCACTAATGCTTCCCAGATGACCGCACTTGGAAACGGCAAGTTCACGTGGAGTGGCATTTGCCCCCGTTATAACATGAAGTTCACGACATCCAATGCATCGTCAGATGACTATTGGACGGGCTATTTCAGGAATCCCGACGCTGAAGATTACTGGACACTGAAGGAAGGTTCCAACCAGTGCATGTTCGATTTGAACGGGGTTGGGCGAGACGGCTGGTGGACAATAAACGTGGACCTGAACACCATGAAGGTAGAGGTCATCCCTCATGTCTGGCTGATAGGTAGTGCTTTCTCATGGGGATGGGATAGATCCACTGCAGAAGAGATGACTTATCTCGGCGACCACCAGTTCACCTGGACCGGCACCATAACCAACAGCGAAGACGGATTGTTCAAATTCCTCGTCAGGCAGGACGGAGACTGGTACGGCTACTGGCGCAACTCCACCGAGACCAACTACTGGGTTGCCGGTGAAACCGGTGAAGGGGATGTCCAGTTTGAAATTTCTGAGGCTGGCATAGCCAGTGGCACTGAGGTGACAATTACTCTCAACACTTCCACTGGCGCGGTAGTAATCGCCTCCGTGGAATAGTCTTTGAACACCATATTTAAGAGCCGACCAATTCGTCTTTGGCCGGCTTATTTATTTTATGCGGGCATTCCTTGCCGCCCCATTATTGAAAATTCTTTCGCATTCGCAAATCTCCGGGATAAGATTTGTATTCCGGAGATAAGATTCGTATCTTTTTCGTCCCTGTCGTCCCTAAATGGCCTGAAGCGGTTGCCGCTCCAGTTTGTTATCATTATCTTTGAGGTACGATTGAAAAAGAAAAAACCCGGATTCATCACCAGCACTTAAGTCTGGGAGAGGAACGACCGGGACTGCACTGCAAATATATGAATAGTTTGGGTTTTGACAAAACTTTTTTTGAGAAAGTGTTCTCGGAGGCTAGGATGCGTCCGTATTTTGACCGGTATCCCGGCAACGAGAATAAAGCAATTAAGCATTATGAATACAACATTCGCCTTGCTGAGTCACTTTGTCCGTCCCTGTCTGTGTTTGAAGTAACACTGAGGAATGCACTTATACGTGAGTTAGAGAGAATGACAGGGACTAAAGAGTGGTACCTCTTTTTTCAGTTTCATCCCGTCTTGAAATCGCTTTTTAGGTATATTTCCACTGCCTGCCATCACATCTCTTCGCGGGGTGAGATTGTGACACCCGACAAGATAAACGGTGAGCTTACATTGGGTTTCTGGGTCTCGCTTTTCAATGCTGAATATGAAAAGTATCTATGGAAGGATCTTCGTCGTGCATTCACTAATCTTCCTAAGTCCCGTCGTCAAAGAAAGAATGTTTCTGCCCCCCTTAATTCAATTCGAGCTCTGCGTAATAGGGTGTTCCATAATGAGGCTATTAGTTGGAGTCTTACGAGACTATCTTCACTTCACGACAGCATTATTGAGGTAATAGGCTGGTTGAGCCCAACCCTTCCTGCTTGGCTGCTTAACGTTGATAGTTATGAGAAAACAGCTCTATATGTGGAACGGCAATGGTATGGTTGGTGGAAACATTTTTTCTTTCGTATTCTTCAGCTACAGAGCCTTCACCTGCTCCATTGTCAGGCCCGTTGCCTGGGCGATGGTCTCAGGCGGAATGTCGGCAGACTTTAGATTTCTGGCAATGGTCATACGTTCTTTCTCTATCCCTTTCTCCAGCCCCTCCTCCCTTGCCGCCTCAAGCTCGGAATTCTTTTCAAGATCTTCGAGGAGTTCGAGCTCGTAGCGTCTGCGCTCCTCAGGCGTGAATCTCTCTTTTTCCATAGTATTGAGCAATCTGTTTGTAATATCGTCTTCAAACTCAGCAGGAATGCCTGTCAGCTTCGAGCCGTTGCGGAAGATGAATGCCACCTTCTCTAAAATACCCTTGCACTTTTTTGCTTCGTTAGGTTTGTACTTCATCCTCCCAATCTCATAGAACACGAAGTGGAGAGCGTCTGACATCTGCTCGTCCGCTTGTTCGTTCCTGAGCGAGTAGCGGCTCACAAGTCCCTGCTCCAGCGCAGCGTCGTCTTGGTGATCCAGCGCGTAGTCTACTATGCTCACCATATATACTGGCTTCAGGTGGTAGTCTTTTATCTCCTTCTTCCGCCCTTCGGTGAGTGCTTTGATCTCTTCGAGCGGAGTCAGCAACTGATCCCGCAACAGGAAGGACGAGTAGAACAGCACCCGGTCCTTGAAGAAGGATTTCTTCTTTACCTGCATCTCCACTACGAAACTTTCATCGCCCGATTTGCATTGCAGGTCAAAGATACTCCTTTTTTCGGAAACAAAAAAGCCCGGGTGTTCTTTATCGACATATTCCAGCTGGGTGATGTGCTTTCCCGGCAACAAGCATTCCAGAAGGTCAATCATGTTCTGCTTTCCGAGCTCCTTGCCAAAGGCAATCTTGAAAGCGACATCCATCATAAGGTTTGCAAACGGCCGGACTTCCTGTCCGGAGGACGTTAATTGTGTTTGTGTGTCCATATCGTTGTAAAATTAAATGGACACAAAACTATATTAAAAAATCCCGAAAAAGAAGCAAGTGTGGTTTGTACTCTCCAAAGATGTCAAGATAATCACGATTCTTAACTCAATGTACAAATCTTATCTCTGTTTTTGACGAATCAGCAATAATTGTGGAAAAGATAAGGGCCAGTTATTCCCGAGATGCATGCGTAAATCTCCGTGATAAGATTTGTATTCCGGAGATAAGATTCGTATCTTTTTCGTCCCTGTCGTCCCTAAGTGGCCTGAAGCGGTTGCCGCTCCAGTTTGTTATCATTATCTTTGAGGTACGATTGAATAAAGGGTAAGTTCTATTATTTAGAAAATCATTTGATATTTTAGAACTATTAATTATCTTTGCATAACGATATGAGAGTGGTGAAAAAAAAGACAATTGTTGAGTACTTTGCCAAGCATCCTGATGCAAAAGTCGCGTTGGAGGATTGGTATGAGAAAGCGGCCAATGCAAAATGGGGGAACTTTGCGGACTTGAGAAAGACCTTCGGCTCGGCAGACAACGTAGGGGGTAAAAGGATTGTCTTCAATATAAAGGGCAATGATTATCGCCTTGTCGCGATAGTCCTATATAGGATAGGAATGATATATGTCAGGTTCATAGGGACCCACTCTGAATACAGCCGGTTGTCAAAAGAACAAATAGTTAATATATAGAATATGACATCAATAGAGAACGAAATGCAATACCAAGCAATAATGGCCAGGATTGAAGAACTTCTGGAAATTGTTGATAATGAGACGCCTAAGGAAGATAAGAACAGCATCGAACTTGCCCTCCTTTCCAATCTTGTTGCAGAGTATGAAGATGTCCATTATCCTATAGACAAACCGTCCCTGATAGAGGTCCTGAAGCTAAGGATGTATGAACTTGGCCTAACTCAGAACGCGATGGCGGCAATGCTCGGAATGAACAGTTCCAAGGTCAGCGAAATCCTTTCCGGCAAGTCTGAGCCTACGCTTAAACAAGCGAGGAAGATCTCCACTGAATTCAATATCCCGCCATCCGTAGTCTTAGGAGTGTAGCATAGTCCCTGCTGGCCGAGGAAAGGGCGGGCCTAGCGCTTAATCAGCTCGTCGAGGCGGGCCAGGCGGGCGGTGATGTAGGCTTTGACGTAGGCGACTTCGCCCTCGTAATTGCCTGCTACCCTGGGGTTTTGGTGGACGTATTCGCCAAGGATGGGCCAGCGCTTGAAGTTGAGGCGCTGGGATTCGTCCAGAAGGGCGGCGGTCTCGTCGACGTAGTCATTCAGAGTGGCAAGAGACGGCTTGGCCTCGTCCCAGAGTTCGACAAGGCGGGCCTTGGAGGCCTGGTCGTCCTTCACTATGCGGTTAACCATCTGGCGGGTGGCGTCGGAGGCCACTGAGCCGGCTCCGGCGTAGATGTAGTCGTCCAGGTTGTTGATGGGGTAGGTGCGGCCGTCGTTCTCGAAGGAAAGGTCATAGTCCCAGGCGGGGCCGGTGTAGAACACGCCCTGGTCGCCGTCCTTGTACATATTGACACTCCAGTAAGTGTCTGTGTTTCCGGCGAATTCGCCCACGAGGAAGTTGCGCAGGAAGCTGTCCACGTCGAGATATTTGCGATAGCCGATGGTGGCGTCCTTGAAGTGAGCGGCAAAGACGGCGTTCTCCATCGAATTGAAGAAAGTCTTGATGAAGGCCCGCTGCTCGGAAGTTATTTCGTCGTCCTTGGGATATTTGATCGTCACCGGCATCCCCTTCCCGGAGGTAAACCAGACGTCTTCGCCGGATGCATATGCGTCTATCTCAACGAGATAGCCGTCCTTGGCTGGGACGCGGCCAGTGCCCACTTCCACCTGGTCACACAGCTGGTAGCAACCCTGGTATTCACCGTTGAGGATGACGTCCACAGGAGTGCAGAAGGGGGTATATGCCATTCCCACACGGCGGCTCACCTCGAAGGCTAATATATTGCGCATCAGGGTCTTATCGCCGTAATTGTTGATCAGCGTCCATTTCTTGGCCTTGGCCGGAGCGCCCAGCGGCTGCTGCTTCTGGGCAAACTTGATCCGGTAGGGCTTCTTGGGGAAATTCCAGCTGGCGTTGCCGCGTCCGCGGACTCCGGTCTGAGTGGTGGCAAGCAGCTTGGTACCGCCGTCGGATATGATATATACCGCGGAAGGGATTTCGGTGGTCTTGGAGGTGATGGCAGCCCCGCCGTCGGTGTTGATGACGACGGTCGGCAGGTTGGTCAGCTGGTATAGCCTGGAGTCGTCGCCGTCGCCCACATAGCCGTAAAATTCCAGCTCGGCCAGGTTGCAGCGGGCGTTGTTGGGGCCGACATAGCGCACGTAGCGGAAGCCGCGCGAGCAGTCCACAGGCAGATATTGCATCACGCTGGAACGGCCTTTTTCTTTAATCAGCATCAGCGGAAGTGCGTCGCTGAAATCGGGGCTGTTGGCGCCTTCGAGCAAGGCCAGCTCCACGCGTCCCTCCTGGCTGATGCGGGGGGAATATCCCACACGGGTTATAATATGCTTGGCGCCGAGGTCGAGACCAACCCAGGTGCGCGAACGGTCATATGATGCGAAGAAGGTGTCATATTTCCCGTCGAAAACCATATCCTTCGTGTTTTTGGTGACGGAGGCCTCACCGGTGTCGTAATCGACTGATTTAAGGGAACCTATGATGTTTCCGACGAGTTTGTGCGGATTGGGGTCAGGGTCGATTGAGAAATCGACTGACGGCTCCTCCGAAGGGTCCTGACTCGGCTCCGCCGAGGGGTCTTCCGACCCGGTCTGCGACGGCTCTGCCGAGTTGTCTTCGGAAGGGTCCGCAGAGGGACTGAGCGACGGGTCGGCCGAAACGGGCTTCTCCCCGGCCGGAACTGGCGCCGGCTTCCCGCACGCCGCCAGCAGCAACATTACTGCAACTAATATCCTAAAAAACTTCATACCTGCAAAGTTAGCAATTATTGCTTATATTTGCACAGTTGAAAAGCAATCTGTCTCATTCCTAAACCCATGGCCACCCTCGGCCATGTTAGAGGGAGGGGCCCAAAACCTACGAGTGTTTTGGGAGGGACGGAGCGAAGCGGAGGGTTTATGGAATGAGACAGATTGCTTTTTGGGGAGGGATGGAGTGGAG
>JAEEGL010098759.1_pt1 | contig 28796 bp, 19 predicted proteins | sample 9134231 | NCBI WGS metagenome assembly JAEEGL01 (sample SAMN16246548, study PRJNA631951) | gut metagenome | biome: gut microbiome; feature: rumen; material: fiber-attached | host: Bos | place: Iran: Karaj | collected 2018-10 | reverse complement strand
CTCAGAAGAAATAGGAAAAAAAATACCAAAATTAAAAGATAAAAATTTATATGATATAAAAATAAATGGAAAATGCACAGTTGGAGCAATAGTGAAAAAGAATGATGAATTATTAATTCTAGATTATTTACCATCAAATAATAAAAATTCTTTTTTAATAAAAGACAAAGATAATATAACATATTTTAGAAAAAAAACAAAACCAAATTCAAAAAAAGAAAATGTGAAAAACCAGTTGAAGAAATATTAATAAAATATAATGATTATTTTGAAGTTTTTATTAATATTAATTTTGGAAAAGATAATAATAAAAAGACAAAAATAATATTTTTTAAAAATATTTTTCCTATTGATTAATTTATTATTTTAAGAGGAAAATTATATTATATATCAAATGAAGTTTTATGTTATTCAGAAGTGAATAATAAAATTTGAATTAATTTATCTTTAAAATATATTCAAATTTTATTAATGATAATAAAACTTTTTTTGATTATTCAAAAGAAAAAATGAAATAATTTAACAATATAAACAATTTAAAAAAACTGATTATAAAGATATTATTTTATTAGATTAAAAATATGCAATTATATCTTTTTTAAAAGATTCTTTCTTTAACTTTATTAAAAAGAATTTTTGGTCATTTATATTTTTTTGTAGAATTTTATAATCAATATGATAATTTAATAATAAAAATATTAAATGATGAAAATAATATTTTATATTCAAAAGATTTTAAAATTGAAAATATTTGTCAAAAAAATTCATATTATAAAAGTGCATATTTTATAATTGAAATATTAAAAATTTCAAGTAAAATAATTGCTTTTTTTATTGATTATTTTTATTCAATTAATGGAATTTGATTAATTGACAAATTTAATTATTTCAAATGATAATTTTACATTTAAATTTTAAAGAAAATTAATTTCAATTTTTGTTTCTTGGAAAATTTACTAAAAAATTAATTGATAACATAGAAACTATAAGAAATTATATTGATAATAGAATTAATAATTTTAGTGAAGAAGATATTAAAAAAATCCAAAAGAAGAATTTATGAGTTTTTAAATATTGATGAAATAGAAAAACAAAAAAAAGTTGAAAATACTTATTTAATGATTTATATAAATATATTTGTTCTAATATTTTAGAAAAACAAATTTATTCAATTAAAACTTTAGATTCTATTACTTTGACAATAAAATATAATAAATCAAATAATGAAAATGAAGTTAAAGATTTAACTGAAATTAAAGATCCTTATATTAAATTATTAAATGAAGTTGAATTTGCAAATTTTATATCAAGTAAACAAATAATTAATTTCTTATTACAAGAAAAAATTGATGAAGAAATAATTAAAAATTCTTTTAATTTAATATTAATTTCATATAAAAATAATTTTTCTTTTAATCAAGAAGAATATAGTGATATTATTGATGAAAAAGCAAAAACAATTTTCGATAGTTTATACCATAAAATGTTAATTAATAAAAATATTCAAAGAGTAATTCAAGATTTATTTTGTAAATTAGCACCTTATTTAAATAATGAACATAAATTATTTATTTTTCATAATATAAAAGAATTTATTTTTAATAGTGAAATTAATTTAAATATAATAGAATTTTTAGATAAATTTACATATAAATGTTTAATAAATAATAATAATGATAGTGATAATAATTTTTATATGAATTTAGATGAAAATTATTTTGGATTAAAATTAATTTGGAATTTTATGCAAGAAGAATACAAAAATAAAATAAATGATAATACATTATTTCTTGATATAATTAATTTATGTATTAAATCAATAAAAAGAATTTTAGAGATAAATTCTTTAATTGATTTAATAAGAGAAGATATTATATTAAGTTCATTAGAAAAAATATCTTCCCATATTGGAAGTACTCAAAACATCATTTTAATAAAAGAAATAATTTCAGATAGTCCTTTTTTTGTAAATTATAATTTAATTTTGGAAAAAATAACTTTAAATACCAATATTTTTTCAATTATAATTTCAGATTTATTATATTATTATGAAAAAGAAGAAAAAGATAAAATTAAAAATAATAATATATATAATGATGAAGAAATTATAAAAGCACATTTATCTTTAATAATAGAATTAATGAATAAAAAAAGAGAATTAAATTGGGAATTTGATAAATTTTTAGAATTATGGAATAAAACATCAAAAAATAAATTATATTCAAATATTTTTTATTCAAATTTAGCAGAACAATTTCCTAATATAAAAACTATCTTTAAAGATAAAATATATAAAAAAATAATTTGTAATGATAATTTATTTACAATAGAAACAAATGAAGATTTAGAATTGTATAAAAAATTTTTTTATGGAATTAATTTAAATCAAGATAATTTTATTATATTAAATAAAGATTTGAGAATAGGAATTAATGATTTAAATTCAATTATTGGATATGAAAAATTATGGGAAACTTTAATTAATAATAAAAATTTTGATGTACAAAAAAATATTTCTAACTTATTATATCAAATTTGTATTGGATATAAATTTCCAAAAAAAGAAGAAGCAAAAGATTATTTTAATTCATTTATTGAAAAATTAATTTTAAATTTAAAAAAAATTATTGATAATGAGAGAGATGAAAATAAAATAAAAGGAATTTTAAATTTAGTAAAAAAAATAAATGAAAATAAAATTAATGAAGGTTCATTAATTAAAAAAGAATCAAATTTACCTAAATTAGATACTGAAAAAAATAAAGATAATAAATTTATAAGAATTTATTTTCATTATTCAGGTTTTAAAACTTTAATTAAAGTATATCATTATTATCCAATTTATTATATAAGATATAAAGTAAGTTTAATTTATAATATTTATCCTAATATTATTAAATTTAAATTTGAAAATTTAGAAAATAAAACAAAAAATATAAAAGAATTTGATTTATGTGATGACTTTTATTTATTTAATGATACTATTTTTAAAGATATGAAAATTGATTATGATTATTTTTATAATATTATTGTTTTAAAATCTAATAATCCATTTGATAATATTGAAAAAAATCCTAAGAAAATTTTAAATAAAAATAAAGAATTTCATAAAATTTTATTAGATTTATCTAAAGATAAAGATAAAATTTATTCAAATGATGTTTGGGATTTATTAAAAGATAAAATTGAAAAAAATTATGATTTAAAAGATTTAATTTTTAAAATAGTAAATGAATATAATGAACAATTTGAAAATGAATTAAATTCAATTTTTGATTTTAATACTAGTATTTTTTATATTTCATATATATTGATTAATATAAAAAAAGTTTTAGAAAATGAAAAAAAAAAAAATAATGAGCTATTCATTATTAATTTTGTCAATAGTAAAATTTATATAGGAAAATTTAATAGTATGATTAAAAATTATTCTTTGAATGAATATTTTCAAAATGAAATCAATTATTCAATAAAAGTTTATGCATTGAATACTTTATTCTATTTACTTGAAATTTTTGATATTTTTTTGTCAATTGATAATGATGAATTAAATAATTTAATAAATATAAAAATTATTCAATTTATATTTGAAATTTTTGATAGTAAAATAGAGGAAAATTCATTAAATCCATATTTATATGATAAGGAATGTGAAATTTTTCAAAAAATATGTGAATTAATAAAGAATAATAAGTTTTTAATTATTAATTTTATTTCTGAAATTCTTATTGATGATAAAATAAAAGATACTTTTTTATTTCTTTTAGAAAATAATTTAATTCAAAATAAAAACAAAATAATTACAAATAAATTTAAAGAATTTATTTTAATTATTTTAAATGAATCTTGGTATATTAATGAAGAAGAAAAAAATAAATTTAAAGATTTTAATATTTTACTAAATAAAGTCTTTCTAAGTGAAGACAATTTAAATAAAAAATATAATTTATCATATCAAACTGAAGTGTATAATTTTAATATTTATTTTGAAATAATAAATAAAATAATATTAATTTCAATAGATTTAAAATTAGATTTTAATTATGAAAGTTTCATTAAAGATAAAATATTATCATCAATAATAGAAAATAAAAATTTATCACAAACATTTCTTTCAGGGTATTTATTATTAATATTATCAATATTTCAAAAATTAAAAATAACATCATTACAAAAATTAAAAAACGAACCTTTTGATTTTATAAATTTTCTATATGAAAAATTTATTTTTTCAATGAATCGAGTTTCAAAAAAATCATATAAAAATGCATCAAGTTTATTAAATTATTTATTAATACAAAATCCAGAAAAATTAAATTTAATATATGATTCACTTTTTAATTATCACAATTCATTTTTATATAAAGAAAATCCAAAAGATGAATGGAATATTATTCCAAAAGAATTAACAAAAAAAGATTTTGTAGGTATAAAAAATTTAGGATGTATTTGTTATTTAAATTCTTTAATTCAAATATTTTATAATATAATTCCTTTTAGAGAAAGTATATTAAAATCTCCTTGTAAAAATGAAAAAAAAAATGTTTTGTTTCAATTAAAAAATATTTTCAATTATTTAAAATATTATAATATAAAATATATTGAACCAATTGAATTTATTGAAAATTTTGATAATGAAAAATTAAATATAAAAGAACAAATGGATATGGATGAATTTTTTAATTTATTATTAGATAAATTAGAAAATCATTTAAAAGGAACTTTTGATGAGGATTTAATTAAATATTTTTTTGAGGGAAAAATTTCAGATGATTTAATATTTAAAAATAATTGTAGACATCATAAAAAAAATAATGTTTCTTTTTATTCAATTCAATTACAAGTTAAAGGAAAAAAAAATTTAAAAGAATCTTTAAATTCATTTGTTGAAGGAGAATTAATGAAAGGAGAAAATTGTATTATTTGTGATATTTGTAATAAAAAATTTCCAGCTGTAAAATATCAAAGTTTTGAAAAATTACCACGAATTTTAATGTTTGTACTTAAAAGATTTGAATTTAATTATGAAAAAATGCAAAAAATAAAAATTAATGATAAATATGAATTTCCTTTAGAATTAGATATGAGTGATTATTTATATGAAAAAGTTGTTTTAAGTAAAAATAAATTTAATAATGAAAATAATAATTTTGAAAATATAAAAAATGAATTTGTTAATGAAAGTGAAGAAAATATAATTGATGAAATTCAATATAATAAAAATGAAGATTATGATTTTAAAAATAATAATAAAGATGATTTTATTAATGAAAATAATGAAAATATTGAATGTAATAAAATTATAGATGAAATAATAAATAATAATAATCAGGAAAATAAAATTGATTTTACTGAGAATAAAAATAATTTAAATAAAGAAAATAATAATGATGAAGAAAATTTATTAAATACAAATAATAAAGAAATTAATATTTTAGAATTATCAGAAGATAATAAAAGTAATAAAAGTAATGGAGGAAAAAATTCAAATGAAGAAATAAACAATAACACTAATATAAATAATATAAATAATAAAATAGAAATTGAAAATTCAGAAAGTGATAAAATAAATACAAATAATACAAATTCAAATATAAATAGTTCCTTTTCAAAAGAAACTAAATCAACAAATTATAATAATTTAAATCAAAATGAAAACTCAAATAAATATAAATTAAAAGCAATAGCAATTCATAGTGGTTTTGCAGATGTAGGTCATTATTACACATTAATAAAAATTAATAATAAAAATAATAATTCTTGGTATGAATTTAATGATTCAACTGTAAGTAAATTTGATATTAAAAATTTATCAAAAGAAGCATTTGGTGGATTTGATGAATTTTTTGATATTGAAAATCAAAAAACTCAATTTTTTCCTTCTAATAGAAATGCTTATTTATTATTTTATGAAAAAGAAAATGATTTTAATTGTGAAAAATATGATAAAATTAATATTATTAATGAAGAAGAAAAAAATGAAAATATTGAATTTGATAATAAAATAAATGATATGATTAATAAAAATAATTTAAAAAATATTATTTTTAATAATAGTTATCATAGATTTATTTTAGAGTTTATGATTAATTTATTTAATCAATTTTTTGAGAAAAATGTTTTTGTTAAATTAATTAATTTTTCTTGTAGAAATAAAGAATGTGAAGAATTAGAAAATAGATTAAATGAAAGTAGAATGAATAAATATGGTTCTTCTTTAAATTATTATATTAAATCTGGAAAAATAAAATTATTTTATAATAATGAAAATAATATTTTAAAATATGAAAAAAATAAAGACAAGTTTTTAGATTATTTTAAATTTTTAATTTTATATTTTTTTAATATTTTCATTCGTTCAAAAGAAAAAAAGTTTTTATTAGGAATAATTGAATTAATTAAATTTTGTTTAAATTATAATCCACAATGTTCAACTTTTTTTATTGAAGAATTTATAAATGCAAATATATTAAATGAATATTTAGTAAATTGTCCAATAATTGATAATAAAAAAATTTTTGTTGGATTAATTTTTTGTGCAATGATTAATGTAAATCATAATTATATTCCTCAAATTGAAAATTTAAAAAAAGAAAGAGAATTAATAGAAAATGAAAGAAAAAAAAATTTAGAAGAATTTTTAAAAAATAATAATAATAATAATGAAAATTTATTTTCTGAATTGCAAAATAATATTAATAATTATGATGAAATTATTTTTCCTTTTGATAATTTTAATTTACAAAAAGAAAATGAAAATTCATTATCAAAAATATTAGAATTTTCTCCTTTATTAAGTTACCTAATAAAAAATATATTAAAACTAATTCAAATATTAGAAATGAATCAAAAAGCTTGTAATTTTTTATATTATATATTGTTTAGATTTGTAATAATTTCTCCAGAAACAAGAAATTATCTTATTAAAAATTTAAATTTTCTTCTTTTTTTAAATTTATATTATTTTCCACAACTTTGTAAAAAATTTATAATTGAAAAATTTCCTTTTCAAACAACTTGGGATTTTATTATTCCAGGGCATAAAATTTTATCAAATGTTATAAATGAAGAAATAATATTTAATTATGATAAAAAATATAAAATGGAAGAATTTTATGCTATTTTTATTTTATTTCAATTAAATATTAGTGAAAGTGATGACTTTATATCTTTTCAAAAATATTCAATTGATGGTTATGATTTTAATAATAAAAAATATATATTTTCACTTTTTAATAATACTAATACAAAACAAGGAGCTTTAATTTTAGGTAATTTATTATGTAAAATTTGTTTTAATAATGAAAATTTTACTATTAATGTTAATAAAGTAATCAAAGATATTTTTAATGGAAAAAAAATGAAAATCCATTCAGAATTTTTTTTAATATTAAAAATTTATTTAATTGATTTAAAAGATAATGAAAATTTAAAAGATTTAAGAATTAAAAAAATAATAAAAAGAATTTTTAAAACAATTAATAGGAAAAAAAATGATATTAATGTTATTATTTATTTAACTGATTTTATTATTTATTTATTTCAAAATTTTAGCAATATTTTTAATAAATATGTTGATTTATTTATTGATAACTTTAATTCTATATTAAATATTTATTATGAAAATGAAGAACTATATGAAGATAAAATTACTGAAATTAAAAATATTATGATAAGTAAAATTATTTTTTTAATTTGATTTATATTTAGAAAAAATTTGTATAAGAAAAAATTATATAAACAATGATTATACTGATTTTAAATTTTTAATTGGAGATATTGTTACATATAAGTAAATTTTATTTATTTATAATTTTAAAAGTAATAAAAAATGTGTTATTATTGAACAAGGTGATGAAATGTTAAAAATTCAATTTGAAAATGAGAAAGAGAAAAAAATATGGATTTGTACAGATGATTCTAATTTAGAATTAATTAAAACTTTTGATGAACCTTTAATAATGGAAAAAAATTATTAATATATATAAAATATAATAGAGAATTATAATATAATTAATAATTATTATTTTGATATTAAAATTCCTATTAACAAATAATTTAATTAATTCTTCATTTATTTATTATAATATTTAAACAATAAAAATTTCAATTTAAAATAAATAATAAAAGTGATGAATATTATAATAAATATAATTATTTCAATAATAATTTTATCTTTATAATTAAAGCATTTTAGAATAAACTCCTTTATCATTTGATATATGTATAATTAAATGATAATATATATTTTTTATTTATATGAAATATTGTTTTCAAATAATTATTTAATCAAATTAGCTTGATTATAATTTTTAATTTTGAAATTTAACTTATTATTTAATCTATAAAAAAATATAACAAATTTAAAAAATATTTTTCTTTATAAATTAAATAATAATAACCTTATTAATGAAGAAAGAAGATTTAAATTCATTTTCAAATTTTAAAGAAGAGATGATAAATTCTTTATGCCAAATTGAGGAAAAAACAGAAAATAAAATAAGTTTATTTGACTCATATCTTCACAATCAAATAGAAAGTTTTCAAACAAAAATTACAGAATTTCAATCAACAATCAATTCACTTTTAGAAAAAACGACAAGATTAGAAATTCAAACAAATTCAATGACAAATTCAATGCCTCAAATAAAATCATTAAGTGAAAATGTTTTAACTTCTGATATAAAAATTACAAATTTAGAAAAAGAATTTGAAAAAATGTGTATAAGATATGAAAAAATATTTAATAAAAATTTAAAAGTCCAAGGAATAATTGGAGAATATTGTAAATATAAAACACTTAAAGATTATATTAGTGCTAATGTTTTAGATTTAAATAATTTAAAAACTTTTAAAGATAAAGTAACTTATGATATAAAAGGTTTTAATGAAAATATTTTAACTTTACAAAGTAAAGTTGAATCAATTAAAATAATAAATGGAAATTTTATTAATGAAAGATTAAAATTAGTTGAAAAAGATTATGAAGAAAAAATTAATCAATATTTGGATAAAATGATGGAAGTTAAAATTGAAAATGCCAAATATTATCAAGAAATTATTTTAAATATTGAAAAAATAAATAAAGATATGGAAGAATTAGCAAATTTAAAAATTGCTTTAAAAAAACAATATGATGATTTTATTAATAAAATGGAAAAAGATAATAAAAAAATATATGATGATTTTGAAGATATGAAAAATAATTTTCAAAAAATAAAACATCAATTTAAAAATTTATATGAATTTATAAAAGATGTAAGATTTAAAAAAAATATAAATAAAGATGTAACAAAAAATGAAATTCAAAATATATTAAATAATATAGAAAATCCTTCAAATGAAAAAAATGTCAATTCAGATATAAAAAATATTTTATATGAAAAAAAAAATAATAATGAAAGTGTAATAGAAATAACAAATTTAAAATTAAAAGATGCAAATAATTTTTTAGGTTCTGCATCAAATACAACAATACTTCAAATTAATACAATAACAACAAATAGTATTAATTCAAATAGTAAAGAACAAAATAAATTACCAAATATTGATAATCATAAATCAATTAATATTAAATCTCGTTCTTTAAATAAATTAACTGATAAACAAACAAAATCTTCACATAAAAGATATAGTTTAGATGGTAAAAAAAATTCTACTAAATTAAATTTGAAAGTAGGTTCTAAAAAGAAAAAAATTATAAAAGTTTGAATATTTTTTATCAAAAGATAAAAATTGGTTTTTTTATTTTTTTAATTGTTGAATTTTGTACTTTTTTTTGTTTTTAATATTTGCAATTAAGTTAGATATTATTATTTTATAATATAAATGTTTTATATAAAATTATGAGATTAGAATTAGTTAAATTTTTTTCTATTTAAAACTAATAAATTTTTTATTTTTTAATTAAACAATATATAATTATTTAAAATATGAAAAATTTTCAAAAATTAAGTTCGTATTTTCTTTTTAATTTTGTAATTAATTCAAAAGTTTGATTATCATTTGATTTAGGATTTAATAAATTTTTAAAAGTTTGATTTCTTTTATGTTTTATTTCTTTTTTTGATTTATAATGATTTTTTATATTAAAAATTAAATCATATATTTTTTCATTACCAATATATTTTTTATTTATATTATTATTTTGATTATTGTTTTTAAATAACATTTTATTAATTTCTGTTTTCATTCTATCAATAAAACTAACTTTTAATTTATCATCAATACTAATATTTATATTTTTACGATTTAATCTTATTAAATTATTATATCCTTTAGTTTTACTTTTACTTTTATAATTATTATCTAATAAATTCATCATTTCTTCTTTTTTCATATCTAAAGAACTTTTTTTTCTAAGAATATTATTAGGAGTTTTATTATTTTCATAACTAAAAAGTCTATTTGATTTTTTTTCTGATTGATTTAATTTACGATTATAAATATTTGATTGATTTGAAGATAAAGGTCTTGAATTAAATGAAAATTCATTTAACAAATTAATTTTTTTTTTAACAATTGGATTAACTTTATAGAAATTTGAATTATTTTTTTCATTTATTCCAATTAATAAATTATTATTTTTATAATTTCTATTTTTAATAAATCTTACAGATAAAAGAACATCTTTTGTAATTCTATTTAATTTATCTATATGTTGTGAATTTATTTGAAAAAATTGATTTTTTTTCATTTGTGTATAATTATAATTCTAATCAATTTATTTTTAAAATTTAATTTAAAAATTACTTAATCAAAATTTTAAAAAAATTAAATTCATTTTCATTATTAAAAAAGAATAAAAAATAATAAAAAAATTCAAAAAATTTAACTTAAAAAAAAAATACTGAAAAAAAACTATTCAAAAATTCCAAAAAAAAAAAATTTAATTTTCCTCATTTTCATAATGATCAATATCAATAATACTATCATCCAAAATATTTTTTGATTTAAAATCAGTACAAAAAACAACAACAGTACAATAACCAAACATTTCATGTTCCCCAAAAGCAACACCAAAATAAAAAAATTTATCATTTAATAAACATTTTCTTTCATTTCTATTTTTATCTCCATCACTAATTAAAAAATTACATATAATTAATTCAGGATCATTATAACCAAAATTAACAATTCTACTAAAATTTCCATAAAAAGTACCATATTTTTTTATTATATCTTCAATATTAATATCAACAATTTTTTTATATTCAATTTTTTGTATTTCTAAAAGATAATTTTCTGCTATTTCAAATAATGATTTCATTGGTTTTAATGGAGAAATTTGATTAAATGATTCTAAATAATTCATTGCTTCTTCATATGCTTCTTTACCTTCTATTGTTTTTATTCCAACTTCTAAACTTGGTAATCTAAATATATTTTCATTTTCAAAAAATTTTTGATATCTTTCTATATTATTATAATATCTTTTTGGATTTGTTCTTGCTTTGTTTATTTCTTGTGCTATTTCATATGATAATTTCATTTTTTTTTTTTGAATATTTTTTTTTATTTTTTTTACTTTTTTTTATTTTTTTTTTTTAATTATTTTTTATATAATTTTTTTTATTATTATTTTTATAATTTTTTTTTATTTCTTTTTAATGTTGTAAAATAAATAAGGAAAATGAAAATAAAGTCAAATAATAGAAATAAATATAATTCTCAATTTTTTAGAGAAGAGTTTGGCAAATTATTATTATTTCATTTTAAAAATTCGAAAAATGAAACATCAATTATTAAATTTAATAAAATAAATAATATTCAAAAAAATTTTATTCCTTTAATTAAAGTGAAAAATTTTCAAATTTCGAATTATCAATTTAAAAAATACTTAAATATTTATAATTCATCAAACGAAAAATTCCATATTGTTCAAAAAGAAAAAAATAATATTTCTTTTTCATCAAAAAATATTACAAATATATCAAAAAAAAAATTAAATATGAAAGATAATTATTCTATAAATTTAGATTATAATGTTTTAGCAAGAAATATGAAAGAAAAAAGAATGAAAAATGATAAAATTATGGAAGAAATAATAAATAAAAGTGAATTTGATAATAGAAAATATTTAAAATTAATTTCTTTTAGATTAAATATTCCATTTATTAAAGGAATTGAAAAAAAAAGAAAAGATTATATTATAAAAAGAGCTTTCATTAAAAGTAATAGTATAAATTAATTTTATATAATAAGTGTTTTATATTTAGTAAAAAAAAAGGTTTTCCTAAATATTTTATAAATTGAAGGTAATTTTAGTATTAATTATTAATTAATATTATATGGTTATGATGTAATATAAAAAAAATTATTTATAATAAAAAATTAACAATTTTAATATTTAATAATAGAAATAATATGATATATAAAAATATATTCATATATTTGTTATTAAAAATCTTCTAAATTTTATAATATTATTATTTCTATTAGTTACAATTTAATTGTTTATTAATTTCATTAATAAATTTTTGTATGAGATACTTTTTTTGCATTAAAATATTTATTAACATCATTAATATAATAATTTTAATTATTTTTTATATTTTTTAAAATAATGTAATTGTTTATTTAATTTTTAACTTTTTTTTAGTTTTTTTGTAAAAAATGATAATATATTTTTTAATATTAATGATGGTAGGATAATTTTATGATTGAAATAAAAAATAAAAATGAGTAAAATCATTTTAAATTCCAAAAAAAAAGTATATAAATATAATTGTGAATAAAATCTAAATATTAAGTTAATAAAAATTATATATTCTATATAAAGTCATAAAACAGACTATAAAAAATAAATGTGAAAAATTATTTTTTTTTTGTTTTTATTTAAAATTAATATTTAATCATTTTTATCTTTTTTTTTACAATCATCAATATCATATATATCATAAAATTCATGCGAAAAATTTTTATCATCTTTTAGTAAATAAAATTCTTTCCATTCATTTTCATCATTAAAATCTTCGCATCTTATTTTTTTTATAATAGATTCTTCATCATTTTCAAAATAAAAATTTTCATTATATGTAATCGTATTGTCATTCGTTGTAAAGAAAATCGTTTTTTCTTCATTCATTATAAAATTAATATTTTATAATATTCTTATAAAATTCTTAAATTAAATATTTGAATTAAACCTCATTAGAAAATATCTTAAAAAAATAAACTTGTAAAAAAGTTAAAAAAAATAAAAAATAAAATTAAATAAAAAAATTATAAAAATTTAAACAACATTTTTTTTTTGTAAAGCAGGTTTAACTCTTTGTATCCATTGACTAACCCAATTTTCTTCTAATAATTGTTTATGTAAAAATTGTTTAAACAAATTTAATTTTTGAGAAAAACCATTATTAGAAATTTCTAAAATAACATTTTTTAAAATTTTAGATAATTCATTTTCATTTTTAAAAATAAAACCATTTTGATCATCTAAAACTAATTCTTTAATAGTATCATAATAAATAGCAGCAGCAGGTAAACAAGCACTAAACATATCAACAACTTTCATAGGTAAATCAATACCAGAACTTGAATAATGAAGTGAAATACCTAAATCACATAAATTTAATAATTTATTATAATCATCTGAATCTAACCAAATTGATTTTACAATAAAAATTTCTAAATTTGATTTTTCTACTTTTTCCATAAATGAATCTCTCATTGGACCACGTCCTGTAATTAAAAATAATACTTTTTTTAATTTATTTTTATCTATTTTATTATCTAATTTTATCATTTCTTCTGTTTTTATAAAACTATTTAATAATATATTAAAATCTTCATCTGGTGTCCAACTTGTTGAACTTATCATTAATATTGGTTTATCTTCTTTTTTTTCTGTTAATAATAAATTTAATTCTGAATATTTTTTATATAATATTTTTGATTCTTCTTCATTTAAAAATTTAAATAAATCTTTTACTGGTTTATCAGGTAAACAAATTGATTCTATTAAAAATTGTTTTTTTAAATCTCTTTTTTCTGCTTGTGATACACAAAAATTTAAATCTGATTTTTTACTTAAATATTTTTCATATAAATAACCAATTTTTACTATTAATTTATTTCTATTATTTACTTTTAATATTGTATAACCATAATTATGCCAATCTATTATAAAAGTTACTTTTTTTAATTTACAATATAAATAACATATTAACATTGATGGTATTCCAGGAGGATTTTGTAATATTATAAATTTTGGTTTTGGTATTTTAAAAAGTAAAATTATAAATATTGAAATTATTTGAATTATTATTTTTATTAAAGATGATAAAAAAAATAAAAATCGAGGTAATTTTCTTAATAATTTATTTATTGATGATGATATGTAATATTGTTTTATTTTTTTATTTGATAATATATCACTTCTTATATCACCTCCATTAAAACCTATTAAAGATATTTAATTTATTTTTGGAAATGCTTCATTTAATGCTACACAATGATTTAACATTCGAGGTGAACGATTTAAATCACCAACTACTAATACTGCTACATTAAATAATGGATCTATTGTTTCTTCTGTTGTAGTCATTTTTTTTTTTTCTTTTTTTATTGATTTATTTACATTATTTTTTTATAATATTTATTATAAAAATTATTTTTTATTTAATTATTTTTTTAAAATTAAATTTTTTCCAAAAAAAAAGAAAACAATTAGATTTAAAAATTCTTTTAATAAACAAATCCCTTTTTTTGACATTATTAAAATAAAACCAAAAAAAAACAAAAAATAGAAAATATAAAACCTAAAAGCTAACAATCCAAAAAAAATCTAACAAATCAAAAAAAAAAACTCTTTTTAAAAAAAAAAAATTCAAAAAAAAAAACTAAAAAAAAAAAAAATGTCATCTCCAGAAATACCAATAGCAGATAATTTTTTATTATTTCCAAATAAAAAATTAGGAAGTGGTGCATTTGGTGAAATATATAAAGGATTAAATACAATAACAAATGAAGAAATAGCAATAAAATTAGAACCAATAAAAGTAAAACATCCTCAATTAATAAATGAATCAAAAATATATATTTCATTACAAAATGGAATAGGAATACCAGAAATTTATTGTTGTGGAACACAAGGAAATTATAATTTTTTAATAATAACATCATTAGGAAATTCATTAGAAGATTTATTTAATTTATGTAATAGAAAATTTTCATTAAAAACTTCTTTATTAATAATAGATCAATTATTAACTAGAATTGAATTTATACATTCAAAAAATTTTATACATAGAGATATTAAACCAGATAATTTTTTAATAGGAAAAAATAAGAAAAATAATATTATATATATAATTGATTTTGGTTTATCTAAAAAATATAAAGATAAAAATAATTTTCATATTTGTTATCGTGATGGTAAAAATTTAACTGGAACTGAAAGATTTGCAAGTATAAATACACATTTAGGTATTGAACAAAGTAGAAGAGATGATTTAGAAAGTTTAGGTTATTGTTTAATTTATTTTATTAAAGGAGAATTACCTTGGCAAAATTTAAAAAGTAAAGTTTTGAAAGAAAGATATATTAAAATTATGGAAATGAAAATTCAAACTAGTATTAAAAAATTATGTTTTGGTATTCCTAAACAATTTGAAATATTTATGCATTATGTTAGAGATTTAAAATTTGAAGAAAAACCTAATTATTTTTTTTTGAAATCTTTATTAAAAGAAGTTGCTGATGTTTTTAAAATTGAATTTGATGGAATTTTTGATTGGAATAATAAGGAATATGAATTTAAAAATTTATAATATTCTTATATATTTTTTGTTTTTTTTTTTGATTTGAAATTTTCCATTCTGGAAATGAAAAATAGTGTTTTATTTTTTTTTTTAAAGAAATTTTTTTTTAAAGATTTTTTGTTTTTTTTTCTTTTTTAATGATTTTATGGGTATTTATCTTTTCATTTTATTTTTTAAGATATTTGTATTTAATTATTATATTTTTAAAGATATTATATAATAATTATCCTTTGAAAAGAGTTAAATTTATTAATTAATAAATTATTTATTTTTTCAAACTTCCTCCTTTTTTCTTATTATATATAAAGTTTTTGAAATTATAAAACAAAAAAGTAAAAATGGACTTTCAAAATAATGATTATGAAAATATATCTAATGATGAATTAATATATCAATCAAATAATTTGAATTTTACAAATGTATTATCAACAGAATATGAGTCAAATTATTCTAATCAAAGTTTTCAAGAAAAAATTATTGATTCAGCAAAAAAAAATAAACAAATTGGGAATAAAAGAGGAAGAAAAAGTGATTCTCGGGTAAAAAAACAACCACATGATAGAAATGCAAATGATAATATAAGAAAAAGAATAAAAACTACTTTTTTTAATTTTTTAATTATCTTTTTTAACAGTATTTTCAAAAGTTATTTAAAAAATGAAGAATTAAAATATATTCCATATCAGGAAAAGGCAAAAAATACTAAAAAAGAAATAAACGAACAATTTCTTTTACCAATAAATGAAATATTACAATTAGATATACAAGGAAATTATAAAGATAAAAAACATAATTTTAATCTTTATCAAAATAAAATAAAACATATTATGGAATTTCAAGATTTTTCTAAAATGAAAGTGTATGAATTTTATGAAAATATTTATTTAAAATCAGATGTATATAAAAAATATTTAGATATATTAAAAAAAAACGAAAATGGTTTATATTTTGAAAAATATAAAAAACTATTCAAAGGTTTAATTGATTTTGCTAACATTAAAAGGGAAGTAAATTTATCTTTTTATGACAATATTTTGTTAGATATTTATAAAAATAATTATTTAGATATTTTTAATATTAATTTCAAAGAATTGGATTTAGAACTTTTTAAAACAGATTATTTTTATCATCCTAATTTACAAAATTTTAATGATTTTGAATAATTATTTGTTACAACTTTGTTAATAATAGTATTTTATAACTTACTATTTCAAATAATATTTAGATATAAAAATTCATAAAACATGTTTAAATTTTTTTATTTTTAAATTAATTTAAAATATATAATTAAAATAATAAAATTATTAAAATTACAATTAAAAATAACAGAATAATATTTAATTAACAAATAATAAATAATAATAAATTTATTATTTAATATTATATTATATAATATAATATAATATATTTAACAATAATAAATGATATAATCATTTTAATTATTTACAATCAAAAAAATTTTTTTTGATTGTTTTACCTTTAATTATCTTTTTTTAAATTAATAAAATATATTTACATAAATATCAATAAAAAAAATTTCTTATTAAATTATATTACAATTCAAATTCGGAAATTTCAAAATCAGAGGAATGTCACTTGGATAAGAAAATAATGGTTTACTTTCATAAAAACTACTTGAATTAATCTCATTATTTTCATATTTTTCATCTACATTTTCTTCTATTAATATTATTTCTTTTAAAGACATTTACATTTTTGATAAAAAATCTTTTTGTTCAATTAATTTTATTTTTAAAGAAAAAGGATTTTTCAAAATGATCATTGAAGAAAATTTTGTTTCTTCAATATATTTTTCATTATATATTTTTTTTTGTTTTTTTTAATTCTTTAATTTATAAATTTAACTTTTTGAATCATTGAAAATAAAAATTTAAAAAATATTGTTTTTTAATATTTTTAATTTTATTTTTATAATGTTTCATAAAAGTAATTTTGAATTAGAAGATGATGAAAAACCACCAATAAGAGTAAAAGTAAAAACTTTATTAGGAAAAGAAGTAAAATATCAAATAAGACCAAATGAACAAATTACTTTTTTAAGAACTTTAGTACAAAAATCTTTTGACATTTCACCAAGACAACAATGTTTAATTAATGAAGGAGTTATTATGGAAGATGGAAAAACTGTTAAAGATTATAATATTGAAAATGGTGCTCAAATTGATCTTATTATTAAATAAATATTTTATTAATTTTTGGTATTTTTATTTCAAATTAAAATGTTTTTTTTTTTAATAAAATAAAAAATTATTTTATTAAATTATTTAGAATTTAAATTATGTTGAGTTTTATTTTATGTTTATCTTTAATCATAATATCATCTGAATTTAAGTGAATGAAAAAATAAATTTGAATTAAAATTCTTTTTAATTGAAATAAATTAATTACTTGATTTTATTTTATTCTAATTTAAATTATATTTCATTAAATACATTGTTTTATTCTTTGTTGAAACAAGAAAAAAATTATCATATAAGTTTTTAATTGAATAAACAATTGCTTGATATTCCAAATATTTAGTTTTAATATCTTTAAGAGTATCAATTTCTCTTAATTCAATATTTCCAAAATTATCACCAGAAAGAAAATAATTATCAAATAATAAATTAAGAGAAAAAATAATACGATTATGAGTAATAATTTCTTTTTCAATTTTTTTTTCTTTTAAATTAACCATTTGAATTTTATATATACCTCCAATTAAAATTTTATTTTCTTCTAATTTAACAATTGCATTATTCCATCTTGATTTACAAACTTTCATTTTAAATTTCTGAGTATAATTATTATTATCCCAATAAATTAAATTTCCTAATTTATCACAAGTAATAAAGTTATTTAAATTAATTTGTAAAATATTATAAATTGAAGATTCTAAATTATCAATTTTTTTAATAAGAGAATAGTCATTTTCTTTATTTTCCCATATTAAAATTTCTCCATTTTCACCTACAGAAATTAATTTTAAATTCATTGAAATAACTTTAAAAATTTTTCCACTATGACCTTCTAAATTTTGTTTAATTTTTGGAATAATTCCATTAATATTCCATATTATAATAGTTTTATCAAATGAAGATGTAATAAAAGTATTATTATCTATTATTTCTAAATATGAAATTGCTTTTTTATGAGATGAAGATAGAGTATATATTCTTTTTTTATTTTCTTTTTTATATAAAAATAATGAACTTCCTTTTTCATTATTTCCTGAATATGATATAAAATTTCCATTTGGAAAAACATTTATTCCAAAAATTGGGTTATTATATTTTGTAAATTTTTTAATTATTTTCAATTTTGGTATATTTTTATTATTATTATTATTATTATTATTGTTATAATTATTATTTATTTCTAAATTTTCTATTTTTTTAATTCTTTCTTTTAATTTTTTAAACTCTTCACATAATGTTAATATGATTAATTTTTCATTAACTTCTTTTTTGTTTATTAATAATTTAATATCTGGAATTCCAATAACACTTGATTTAATAACAAAAACTATTTCTTTTTCATTTATTTCAAAAATATATTTCTTTTCTTTTAAATTTGCATCTATATATAAAATAATATCTTCAATTGAATTATATAAAGAAAATAATAAATTATTTTTTTTTAATTTTTCCAAATTAAATTCTTCTTCATAAATTAAAGGAGGAAAATCATCTAAATTACTAAAAGATAAAACAATTGAATTCTCTAAATTTTTTAAATTAAATTGAAAAAATTTTTCATTTACATTTATTTTATAATCTAATTCTTTTTTCAAATTTGGAGTTTCTTTTGGACTTGGTGCTTCCATTTAAAATAATATTATAAGTTTTATATTTGAAAATATATTTTTAATTAAATATTTTTATTTATTTATTTAAAGATACGAAATTCGTACCTCATCCCACCTTATAGGGAAGGATTTTCCCTTGAATAACTTCGAACCGAAGTCATACCAATATAGAAAAATTAACTAACTGGCTAATTCAAGGTAATATATTTTTTATTTTTTTTATTTTGTTGGTTTTTTAAAAGATTTTTATGGGAAAAAAAAATTAAAAATTAAATTTTTTTTTAATTTAATTTCTTTTTCAATTAATTAAATAAAAAAAATATAATATATTTAAATAAAATTTTAATGAAGAAAAGACTATATAATAATAATTATAATTCAAAAACCAAAAAAAATATAAATTATTTTCTTATAAAATTAGAGGAAAGAGTTAAAAAAAAGCTAATTAAAAGATATGATCATCCATTATATTTCCATGATGTAAAAATGATAAATGATATAATCTATAATGAAAAAACTCATTTTGTAGAAACATTTAAAGAATTTTTAATTTATGAAGACTTAAATGAATTTTTAAGAAGATTTTATAATAAAGAAGAAATAAATTATAAATTACCAAAAATTTTAACATTTTATGAAAAATATTCAAAAATATATGCAAATTATACAGTAATTCCAGAATCAAAATATATGTATAAAAATATAAAAAGAAAACAAAAAATGATTGATCAAATTCAAAATTTTAATTTAAGTAATTCTGAAGAAACTGATAATAATAATTATTTAAATAGTAAAATTTTTACTACTAATGCTATGAATTCAATTAATAGTTTTACTATGTCAATTTATACTAATCAATCTTTAAATAATAATAATAATAATAAAAATGATTCTGATATTAAAGATTTAGTCATTAAAATTGATAATTTTGAAAAACAAGCTGAAATGATTAAGAAAAATAAAATAAATTTTAATAGTAATAAAGAAAATAAAAAAAGACAAAATTTAATTTGTAGTAAAGGAATGAATAAAATAATTTCTGCAATTTTTTCTCCTCATTCAAAAAATAAATTAATGGAAAAGAATAGAAATTATATAAATAAAAATAATAATTATTATAATTATAATCAAATAAATAAAAATATTAGTAAAAAAAAATTATCAATTGGAGATTCAAGTAAATCAGATAGAATAATTTTATCAACAAATGTTTCAGTTTCTCCTAAATTTTTAAAAGAAAAAATTTTTTCCTCTCCAACTTCAAGAAAAGATATTTTTAAAAAAAAAAGTAATTATCTTAGTCCAAGTATAAGTATTAATCATAGTAGAAAAAATTCACAGCAAATAAATAAAATTTTACATAACTCAAAAGGAAAAAAAATGGAGAAAAATATTAATTGTAATAATAATAATAGTAATAATAATAATAACAACAACAATAGCAATAATAATAATAATAACAATAATAATAATTATAATTCAAATATTTTTCCTTATAAAAATGATAATTTAAAACATTGTAAAGGAAAAACTTTTAATTTAAATCCAAATCAACAATTAAATAAATCAAATAATATAATAAATAATTATAATATTGTAAATAATTATCAAGAAGGAATAACTCAAATTAATATTTATACTAATAATGATTTATTAAAAACAATTAAATTAAATAATGATAAAATTGGAATAAATAATAAAAATATTAAAAATCAAATTTCATATTCTCCTATTAATAAAAATAATAATACTTTAAATAATATAAACAAAAAAAAATATATAAATAAAGATAAATTTGATTTAAATTTAAGAAAAATTATACATAACAATTTAATTGAAGAATCTGCTTTAAGTGATAGAAGAATTTTAAAGCAAAATTTTTTTGATAAAATTGGAAAATATTTTCATCATAATCAATTATCAAAAAATGAATCAAATGTAAATTCAAAAGTAGATATAAATAAAATTTCAATAAATGACAGTAAAAATTTTTCAAAAGGAATAATTAAAAGTCCCAGCTATAAAATTCATAATAAATTTAATAAAGAACAAAATTTAAAAAATCAAAATTTAAAAAGTCAAAATCAAAGTAAGTGTTTAAGTCCAAATAATAATAATTTTTCTACAATTAATGTTAGAAAAATTGGAAGTAATAATATTAATTTAGGAGATAAATATAAATTAAAAAATATTCAAAATTTTAATAAATTTATTAATAAAAATAATAATGGTGATTTGTTAATTCACTCTGAGAGGAATAAAAAGTCAAAAATTAAATTTAAATAATTATTTAATATTTTTTATTTTGGTTAATATATTTTATTTTTTTTATTTAATTAAGAGGTTAAATCAATAAAAAGAATTGAAAAGAAAAAGTTATATTTAATTAAATATTAAACAATTTTGATATTATTTTTTATTCCTTTATTTTTAATTTGATTACAAAAAATAATTTATTTTATAATTAATTAAATAAAAAAAATAAAATAAAAATAATTTTTTTATTTGATTTAAATTTGAAAAAAAAAGAAAATTAATTAAATTCAAAATATCAAATTTACAAAAATCAAATGTCAATATTTAATTGCATAAACTGTACTAAACCATATAATAAAATATCAAAAAAACCAAAAAGTCTTCCTTGTGGACATGTATTTTGTGAAGAATGTGTTTCCACTTTTATTTATAAAGATTTAAAAGGAATAATATGTAAATGTCCAATTGATAAATTAATTCATAAAAATTTAACTTTATTTAAAATTCCTTTTTGTGTTCAAATTTTAAATAATATTCCAGAAAGTAAAGATGATTATGAAAAGGAAATAAAAGAATTTTTTTGTAATGTTGAAGTTAATATTAAAAAAATTTTTAATGAGTTTGATTTATATAAAAAAAAAGAAAAAGAAATTATTGTTTTTTATGATGAACAAAGAAAAAAAATTAATGATTTTTTTCAAAAGTTAAATCAAGAAATTGAAATAAAAAAAAATTCCTTTATTGAAAATATGAATATCTTTTTTAAAAAACAAACTTTTGAAATTGAAAAAAATAAAAGTCTTATTAAAAATTATACTTTCAAATTAAATGAAATGATTAAAAATAATAAAACAGTTTTTCAAATAAAAGAATATGAAAGTTTAATAAAAGAAAAGAAAAAGATAGAAAAAGATTTAAATAATATAAATTCTTTTATTATAAAAAATATTAAAAATGAAAATGATGATTTTCTTTATTTTAATGAGCCAATTATTTCCATTGAAAATAATTTAGGTGAGTTAAAAATAATAAAAAAAATAAAAAATGAAAACGAATTAAATGAAAAAAAAATAAATGAAGATTCAGAATCTGATTTTGGAAATATTACAAATATTTTTAATCATAATTTGTATAATGAAATAAAAAATTTAAAAACTCCTCCTAAAGATAATAAAATTTATTTTCTTTCAGAAAATTCCATTATTAATAACACTAATTTTAATAAAGAATTATCTTTAAATGAATTATATTTTTCTGATAAAATTATTAAAAGAAAAAAAAAAATATCAAATAAAAAAAATAAAGAAAAGTCTATTTCTAATTTTAGTCTTCCTAAAAATCATATTAAGAATAAAAGTAATATTGAAAATGATAAAATAAATTTTAATATTAATTCTTTTTCAAAGGAGAAAAAAAATAAAAATGAAGTTTCTTTAATTGGAAATAATTTTAGATTATATAAAGATTATAATAATAAAAATGAAAAATATAAAAAAGAATTTATTACTATTGAAAATTCAAATAAAAATATTAAAAAAATTATTATTAAAGATAGTCAAAAATTATTTATTAGTAAAAGTATTTTAAACATTAAAAATTCTCTCACTAGAAATCATAATTTAAATTTACTTTCTTCAAGAGGAAATAAAAATTATAATTCACAATTATATGAAGAAATTAGTTAAAACAACTATTTTTATTTATAATATACTTATTATTTTAAAAATATTGTTTTTTTAACTTTAATTATGAAAATAATTTCATTAATGAAATAATTTAATATTTATTTTTTCCAAATATTTAAATTTTAAAAGAATAAAAACTCTTAAAAAAAAATTAAACTTCATTTCTCTTTTTATTTAGAAATTTACATTCATTATAATTTACACAATCATTTTCATAAATTGAATAAATATTATTATTATTATTAAAATTATTATTAATCTTATTTTGATTCAAATAATTATTATTTATATTAATCATTCTAAAATGATTTAAATCCAAATTTTTTTCTTCAATTCCTGCAAATTTAAGAATATTGGAAGCCATATTAATAAATTTATTTAAATATTCTTCTGATTGTTTTAAACTTTTTTTTTTTAAATCATCAACAAATAAAATTTCTTTTTGTGATATTCCATAATCTTTAATTAATTTTTCTTTATCATTTGATAAATAAATTTGTTTATAAAAATCTGATAAAGTCATTGAAAAAAGATTTTCATAATCTTTAAATTTTTTAAATTTTAATTTTTTTTCAATTTTTTCCATTAATTTTCGATTATGATCCAAACCCACTGTTTTATAATTATTTTGAATATCTAATTTCAAAATATCTTTCATTGTCTTTTTAAATTGCATTTCTAAAATTTTTGCAGTTTTTGCACTTTTATCTATATAATTTATTTTTTTAAATAAATTTATTTTTTGATTCTCAAAACTATTCTTAATTATTTTATTAAAAAAAGAAATTATAAAATTAAAGAAATTAACTTTTAAATTATTTCTCATATTATCATAATCCAATTTTGAATGAATATCTCTTCCATTATTTTGAGTTTTTGTTTTACCTTTTTTTTTTTGTTTTACATCCAAATCATTTATATTTTTTTTATTATTAATTTCTTCTTCTTTATTTATTGAATGATTTTCTTCATAAAAAATTGAATAATCATTATAATCTTTTATATTAAAAGTTATATTATCACAATTTTTTTCATCGGAATATTCTAAATAATTATCGGTATTTTCAAAAATAATATTATGATTTTCATTATTTATTTGTTTATTTGTTTCAAAATTTGTTCTTAAATTATTAATCATATTTATATTTTGTTCTTTTTTAAAATTTTTTATTTGTTCATTATCTTTATAAATAGAATAATCACCTTCAGAAGAATCGAAATTATTATGATTAGTTGAAGAATGAAAGAATAAATTTTCTTCTGAATTAATTTCGGAAAGAGACATTTTTTTATTTTATGAATTTAATAAAATAGTGATATTAAAGATTTTTTTATTTTTTTTAATTTATTTATTTTAAAAATATTTTTACATAAAGTTTTAATTTTATATTCTATTGTTGTTTAACTTAGTCAAATTAAAAATACAAGACAAAAAAATTTTATAATTTTTTATAAATAAAAATGTTGGATGTTATATTTATTGTTAAATGATTTATCTTAAAAAAATAACAATTTTTAATATAAAAAAAGAAATAAATAAACTAAATTAAATGAATTTAATAATGAATTAGAAAATATAAAAATATATATATTGAATTATAATATGAATAATAATTTAAATATATTAGACTTTAAAAATCATATTTATAAAGAATTGAGAAATTATAATCATAATAATGATGGAATATTATCAATTCAATTTATGAATAATGATAATTTACTAAAAAAGAATCATATAAAACAATAGAATATTTATAAATTTTCAATATTTCAATCAAAAAATATGTTTAAATTTCATTACTCTGAAATGAAAAACAATAAATGATTTAAAAAAAGATAAAAAGAAATTGTTAATAAATATATTAAATATATTTTAAAAAAGTTAATTTTTTAAAAAATATGTAATTATTTTGTAAATAAAACAAACTGAAAATTTAATTCTTCAAAAACAACAAATAACAATTAAAGAAAAATCTAAAATTCTTTGAGTATTATTAACAATTTGATCGCCTTAAATTTGAAGAAGGAAAAAAAATAGAATTTTTTCCTAATCTAGATAATATAAATATCAAAAATTGTAAAAAATTCACTTTCAAAATTATGGATAATTTAGCTGAAGAATGTTTTTTTGAAAAAGTTATAACGAATAATATCAAGATTTAAAGAAGATATTGATAAAGAAAAAAACAAAAAAGAAAATGTTTTTATTCCTGAAATGAGAAATTTAGAAGAATTCAAAAAAAAAATGAAAAATAATTAAAAAAAAAAATATTCTCAAAAATTAATGGATAAACAGTTAATTTCCAAAGTGATAGTAATTCAAATTTTGAATATTAAATGATTATATAATTCTAAATGTTATAATATATAAAGAAAATGCAATTGATTATATTTTAAGAAAAAATAATGATAATAAAAGATTTTATAAATCGAATCAATAATAAAAGGAAAATTTTTAAATGAAAATGGTAAATAAAAAATTGATTTATTTATTTTTAAATCATTTTGAATAATTTGAAAAATCAATAATGAAGTATTTAGAAATTTTTTTTTTTAATATATTGAAAAAAAAAAATATAACACATAAAAAAAAGAAGATGCTGGAAAAATATTAAAATATTATATTACTATAGAAGATGATGATTTTATAGAATTAAAAAAAAATTAAATTATAAAATTTCTTTACTGATATCTTTTAAATTTTACATTTAAAATTCTTTTAAAGAATTTTTGGAAATTGTAAATCAAATAACAGAAAAGAAATATAAACTTGAAATAAAAATGCAAAAAATATAAAAATGAACAAATATTTTATTCACAAGAAAATATTTTGTTATTTAAAATTAATGAATATTATAATGAAGTTATTAAAAAAAAATAAAAAAAAAATAAAAAAAATTGATTCATTCCTTTAAATCATATTATAAAGAAAAGATAATATAAGAGAATCTTGTTTAATAATAAAAATTTACTAAATCAAAATTTTCATTCTATAATATCTGTTAAATATCTTTCATTATTATTATTCAAAATTTTTTTATTATATTTTTATTTTTATAAATTGAAAAATTATCATTTAGTATTATTATTTATCTTTTTTTCCCTGTTTTATACAAACCAAAACAAAAATTTTAAAAAAACCCAAATTTAATATAACAAAATAAAATAATTAATAATAAAATAATAATAAAAGATTTAAAATCCAAAGCTATACAAAAAAAAGAAAATAAAAAAAAGAAATGACTTTATAAAATTATTTTAACACAAATTCTTTTGATTTAAAATTAAACTTTTCTTACATTCAACAGTCTTATGTTTTCTTGGTGCTCTTGACGAAGCATCATCTAATTTATAAAATTTAGTACCAAATTGATTTTTAATTGTATTATTTATAATTTCTTCATTTTTTTCATTTAAATTATCATCTTTTAATTTTTGAGAAAATTCAACTGCTAAAATAAATTCTTTACTATTTCTTTTTTGTCTTTTTTGTTTAAATTCTTTATTTTCTATTTCATTATCTTTTATTTTTTCTTTTTTGATATTTCCTTTTGAATCTATTAATTCTACTATATTTTCATCTGAAAAAAAAAATTTTTTCCCAAAATTTATTGTTGGATTAATTACTGAATTGTGTCTTTTTCCTTCAATTTCAATTTTATTTTGAAATGTTTTTTTCTTATTTTCCATATCATTTTCATTTTCTTTTCCTTCATTATTTTTAAATTTCACTTTTTTTTCATTTTGTTCGTTTTTTAATTTTTCATTTTTTAATAAGGAAGTTAATTTTTCTGTTTTTTTTTCAGTTTCCATTTATATTATTTTTAATATTATAAATTTGTACTTTTTTTATTATGATAAATTTTTTTCAATTTTTATAATTATTTTATTTATATTTTTTATATTTTACTTTTTTTTATTTTTTAAATCTAATAATGTATTTTAATTATAAAATATAAAAAAATAATATTAATATTCAAAATCAAAAATGAATATAAATTAAATAAAAAGATAAAAAACTTTAAAATAAATTTGAAAAATTAGACGAATCAAATTAAAAGACTAATTTTTAATATAAAAAATATCAAAAAAAAAATTTAAAAAAGAATAATAATAAAATTACTTTATTTCTCATATTAAATAAATCAATTAACAAAATAATAAAAAATGGGTTCATGTTGTTTAGTAACAAAAACAAAAGATGATTTTAAAGGATTTCGTTTTATAAAAGATGAAAAACAAAAATTTAGATTAGAAAAAATAGATAATTCAGAAAGACCAATAAGAAAAAAGGCAATAAAAATAACAAAAATAAAAAAAAATAATTCAGCAACCGAAATTTCAAAATCAAAAATAACTCATTCAAAAACATTAAATTCAATTTATGCTAATAAAAAAAAAGAAAATATAGAAAAAAATTCAAAAATTAACACAAATAATAATTTAAATAATGAAAAAAATGAATATTATAGTCAAAAAGATTTTATAAAAGGAGAAATAAAAGGAAAAGGAAGATTTGGAATAGTTTATAGTGGACTTTATTCAAAAAGTGGAGAAATTGTAGCAATAAAAATATATGATAATGTAAATTTAAAATCAAGAAATGAAATATTTAATAATATAAAAGAATTATATTATTTAAATCATCCAAATTTAATTAAAGCAATTCCTTTAGTTGATACTCTTCAAATAAATAAAATTGGAAATAAAGAAACTTTTACTATTATTTATGAAATAAGTAATGGAAATAGTTTAAAAGAATTAATTAATCAATTTGGTGAATTAGATGAAATTATTATTCAAAAATATTCAAAAGATATTTTATTAGCTTTACAATATTTACATAATAAAAATATTATACATAAAAATATTAAAACAAGTAATATTTTAGTTGATAGTAATGGAACAATAAAAATAAGTGATTCATTAATTGATAGTATAATTTTAGGAAATGGAAAAGAATTATATGATAAATTATTAAATAAAGAAATTAATTTAGAAAATAATAAAATTGATTATTCAATTCCTCCTTTTTTTATTCAAAATATTAAAATTAATCAAAATTATATTATTAATCAAAGTTATGATTTATGGTGTTTAGGATGTGTTTTAATAGAATGTTTAAGCGGAAATGCTCCTTGGTCACATTATCCTTTTAAAAATCAAAGAGATTTTATTAAATTTTTATCTAATACTCATTTAATTCCAACTTTACCTAAAAAATTATCTAATCAATGTAAAGAATTTTTAAATTTATTATTTGATTATAATCAAACTTCT